>ERZ841120.8-NODE-8-length-267295-cov-25.761821_pt1 | contig 267295 bp, 263 predicted proteins | sample MGYA00519572_ERZ841120 | MGnify/ENA primary metagenome ERZ841120 (study PRJEB31850, sample SAMEA3708890) | human gut metagenome | biome: human gut; feature: human-associated habitat; material: faeces | place: China | collected 2014 ...
TGACGGTAAAACTCCACTGGTTTTTCTGTTTAAGGTTGGGTTTTGTCCCAGCCTCTTTGCTATGGGAAAGCATAATTTACATTTTCTTTTTGGCTAGTGTATAACATCTAAAGAAAATTTCCCAAAACCGGGCGAAATTTTAATCGTGCAACGTAACTATAGGTGAATATAATTTATGGAAGCGTATTTCAATAGTGAAGTATGCATTTCTGGTGTGTTAGTTACGAGGTGACAAGTATGACTTACGAAGAAATGAAATCTAGCGGCAGTAATATGGAAATTATTCCTTGCAAAAGAATGCAGTGCAAGGGAGCAGCTCCATGTGTGCTTAACATCAATTCATATATGAATGTATATGAGTTTGAAGACAAAATCATGAAGTATATGTGTAATATGCGCCCTGTCATGGACGAATTCATCTGCGTAAATCTTGATGTAATTGCAGATAGACCCGTCGACTTCATCCAAAGTCTGGTTGAAGGATATATTCGCTATGATGGCGTACATATCAAGAAAAACTATCGTGTTGAGTATGGCAAAATGGATAAAGAGGGCAATAATCATATCTATGTTCTTGAAGCACCAGATGGAGCGTGCGACTATGATATGGCAGTTTCTGTCTTCGCTATAGTGTGTATTGAAGGAAAACCTCCTTCAGACTGGCACTGGCAAGAGATAACTGAGAAAGTGTTTGCTAAGAAAGAGGAAAGTACAGAAGTCATGCATGTTAAAGGGATTGACTGGAAGGAAGCAGTTTTGCTTAAAAGAAAGATGCGCCGTGTGTTAGGTGCTATTATTGGCGATATCGTTGGTTCTGTATATGAATTCAATGAAATAAAAACGAAGGATTTTCCTTTATTCTCCGAGCATTGCTGCCCAACCGATGATAGCATGATGACTTTGGCTGTTGCGAGTGCTTTGGTAGAATGTAAGAGAGATTACAGCAAACTTGCTGCTGAAACAATCAAACAAATGCAGCTTTGGGGAAAGAAATATCCTAAAGCAGGTTATGGTAGTATGTTTTCTGATTGGCTCTGCTCGAATAATCCCCAAGCGTATAATAGTTTTGGTAATGGCTCGGCGATGCGCGTTAGTCCTGTAGTATATTTTGCTAAATCTTTGGAAGAAGTAAAAGAGCTCTCTAGGATAGTTACCAGCGTAACGCATAATCATCCGGAAGGTATAAAAGGTGCTGAAGCTACTGCAGTTGCAGCCTATATGGCTTTGCACGAAAGCAAAAAAGAAGAAATTTTTGCTGTGATAAATGCTGAGTACTATCCGATGAATTTTACATTAGACGAGATACGAGCTGACTACGAATTCAATGAAACGTGTCAGGAAACTGTACCGCAGGCATTAAAAGCATTCTTTGAGGCGACAAGTTTTGAAGATGCGATCAGAAATGCCATATCTATAGGAGGTGATAGTGATACAATTGCTGCTATTACAGGCGCGGTTGCAGGTGCTTATTATGGTGTACCGTTACATATTGAGCATAAAGCCTTAAAATATCTTGATAAATTGCAGGTAAGTGCTTATTATCGCTTTGTGAAATATCTATGCGGAGATGCAGAATGGTTTGAAGAATCTTAAGATGGGCATACTGACAATGACAAGCCTTTGGTTGTTCTTTCGTATGTATTAGGGATGGGAGATGATTGATTTTGACTATTTGGAGATTACACGTTAATACTAGTGGTGGTAATTGCGCTGATATTTGCCTTAAAAATAAGGTGATGGCTATGGGATGGTCTATTACTGACCGACACATCGAAAATTTTACCGAAGCTAGGAAAAAGAAAATTTGTGAACAACGTGTAAATATACATTCTTATAAAGATTATGAGAAGCTGATTAAGAAGTGGAAGGTTTATGATGGTAAATCGTATGTTCCTGCTACTGTGCGTAAGTTATACTGGGAAGTCAAGCCTGATGATTTAGTGTGGATTCGCTATAAAGGCATTTATTATCTTGGTAGAGTTGGAGACACAAGTCAATGGATCTATAAGATCAATCAGGATAATTTACAAAAAGATGCAGCTATTCAACGAACAGATATCGAATGGTTGGCAGTTGGTGATGAATCTACAGTACCTGGGTTTGTAGCAACGGCATTTATTAAAGGAAGAACTTTACAACGCATAAATTCTGAAGCAGTGCAAATATTTTCTCAACACTACTATAATACTAAAATAGGCAAAGAGCATTATCAAGGATTGACTATTGAAGCTAATCCAGAGGAATTTTATGATTTGCTTTCTCCAACTGATTGCGAAGATTTGGTGTGTGCGTACTTGTCCTATGAATATAAATATATAGTGATTCCGTCAACCAATAAGAAATCTACAGAACTTTATGAATGTATTTTACTTGATCCTGAAGATAGAAGTCATGTATATATTCAAGTTAAAAAAGGTAATGTAGATATTGATGCAAACGACTTTAGGCATTTGCAAGGCAAGGTTTTCTTATTTACGAGCGAAGGAACAGTAAAAAATCTTGATTCCAATAATGAAAATATAAAATGTATATCGCCAGAAGAATTGTTCAAGTTTGCTATGTCTGATGCAGCAACAAATATTGTTTCTGATAGCATTAGCTATTGGACGGAATATATGCGGAAGGCATTGAAATGAAATCTCTTCTCCTCACCGCCTTCGACCCCTTCGCTCATTACACGATGAATCCATCGTGGGAGGTCGTACAGGCTTTACCTGAAACTATCAATAACTATCATATTCATAAGCTGCGCGTGCCTAACATCTTTGGCCTTGCGCCGCGCCTGCTGCTCGAGGAAGCACAGCGCGTGCAGCCTGACGTCATCCTTATGACGGGCATGAACAGCGGCACGACGAAAATAGATATCAATCTTGCGGCATTAAACATCAAGGATGCGCTTATCGAGGATAATATGGGACGTAAGCCGTGGAATGAGCCAATTCTTGCTGACGCCCCCGCCGCCTACTTTGCTACGATTCCTGTACATGAAATAGTCCGCTCTTTACGTGCGCAGAAGTTGCCCGTGCAGCTGGAGTTTGCTTCCGGCGGCTATGTCTGCAACGAAATTTTTTACCGTGCTGCCCATGCCTACGCCGGTACGACAACGAAGGTTGGCTTTGTACATGTGCCGCTCCTGCCGGAAATGGTGTTTGACGAGAGGCTTGCTAGACCTTTAGAGGAAACCAGCGCAATTTTAAAAGCTATTATCGAGCGTCTTTAATATGAGCCATACAGCACGAAGCTGTCTGGCTTTTTCTTTTTTCACAAAGCTTCTGCTGAATTTGTATGCTTATCCGCTATTCTTTTTGCTTAGTAAGCGTTATAATATCATTATACTTTCAGAAGGCAGGTGCAGCGATGTACTTTCAATATGGCGAAACAGAAATAAATTATCTTAAGCGCAAGGATAAAAAGCTGGCGTGGGCTATAGAGCAAATCGGTCATATCGAGCGCAAGCTGGACGCTAATCTTTTTGCTGCTGTTGTACGTCATATTGTCGGTCAGCAGATATCATCCAAGGCACAGGCGACGGTTTGGGCGCGTTTGGAGGCAAGGCTGAAAGTTGTTACACCTTTTACGGTGCATGCTGCGTCGGCTGAGGAGCTACAGGGTTTGGGTATGAGTCTGCGTAAGGCAGAATATATCAAGGATTTTGCGGATAAAATTGTTAGCGGCGAGTTTGATTTGCAGGCAGTAGAGCAGATGAGTGACGCAGAGGCAATTACAGCTTTGAGCAGCCTGAAGGGTATCGGTAAATGGACGGCAGAAATGATTTTGCTGTTCTGCCTGCAGCGACCGGATATTTTAAGCTATGACGACCTGGCAATTCAGCGCGGTTTGCGGATGCTGTATCATCACCGTAAAATAACCCGTGAGCTGTTTGCCAAATATCAAAAGCGCTATAGTCCCTACGGCAGTACGGCAGCCATCTACCTTTGGGAGATTGCCGGCGGTGCGATAGAGGGTATGAAGGATTATGCGCCTGCGAAAAAACGTTAAATTATAAGGGTTCTATTCCCCTTAGCGCTACAACGCAAAATAAATGAGGTTGAAGATGTTGTACTATAAAAAAATTTCCTCGCCTTTAGGCGAAATAACTTTACGCAGCGATGGTGAAAGGTTAACCGGTCTATGGTTTGCGGATGATAAGCATTATGGCGATAAAGATATTCAAGATGCGCAAAATGCGGAGCTGCCTGTTTTTGCACGTTCCGAAAAGTGGCTGGCTGAATATTTCGCAGGCTGCGAGCCGAAGGTAAATGTACCTTTTCAATTTACCGGCAGTGATTTTCAGAAAAGTGTCTGGAAGATATTGCAAAAAATCCCTTATGGCACCCTCATTACTTACGGCGATATTGCGTGCGAAATTGCAGCGCAGCGTGGTCTTGCACGTATGTCGGCGCAGGCTGTAGGCGGTGCAGTGGGCCGTAATCCGCTCTGCATTATTATTCCCTGCCATCGCGTAATAGGCGCTGATGGCAGCCTTACCGGCTATGGCGGCGGTATGTGGCGCAAGGTGCGTTTGTTAGAGATAGAAAAGACAGATATGAGTAAATTAACTGTACCGACAAAGGGCACAGCGTTATAAAGGAGTTTTTATATGAATAAAATGTATTATCCTGTTGTCGCGTTGGCATTGGGACATCTTGTTACCGATATGCAGGCGGGGGCGCTGCCTATCGTTTTACCGCAGCTGAAGGAGCTGTTTTCCTTGAGCTATTCACAATTGGCAGCGATTGTACTGCTGCAAAATATTATGTCATCCGTTATTCAGCCGGCCTTCGGCTATCTTACCGACAGGCGCTCGCTGCCGCGCTTTCTGCCGCTTTGCGCGGCGCTGGCAGGTGCAGGCTTTGCCTTTGTAGGCTGGGTATCAAGCTACACGCTGCTTTTATGCACGGTCATCTTCATCAGCCTGGCGAGTGCAACATACCATCCGCAGGCTTCCAAAACTGTCAACTTTTTGAGCGATGATACCAACCGCACGAAGAATATGGGCTTGTTTTCTATTGGTGGCAATGCCGGTATGGCTGTAGGCTCTATCTTCATGACCTTTCTTTTAGGCCTGGCCGGCGGCATTCATAACACCATGTATTTTGCTGTCCCCGGCTTGCTTGTCTTTTTACTGATGGCTAAGGCGATGCCGGATTATATCCGTGTCAACAAGGAGCATGAGGTACAGCAGGCTAAGAAGGCTGCTGACGGTACAAGCGAAAAAATGTCATATTTTGCGCTCTTTTTGATTTTGTTCTATATCTTCATGCGTTCTTCTATTCACAGCGGTATTTCAACGTATCTGCCGTTGTATTTTATGAAGTTCCGCGGCTTTGAGGCAGTTTTCTCCAGCAGTCTGGTGTCCGGCTTCCTTTTAGGCGGTGTGGCAGGTACCTATGTCGGTTCTATTTTGAGCGACAGGCTGGGAGCACGCAAAATTCTTTTAGGCTCTATTACGCTGAGCATTCCGGCGATTTACTGTATTACGATTGCTACGACTAAGCTTTTTGCTATGGCTTCTGTTGTTATTGCCGGCTTTTGCATCATCGGTTCCTTTGCAACTACGATTATCATTGCGCAGTGCATGATGCCTAATAATGTTGGTATGGCGTCCGGTTTGACAATCGGCTTCAGCGTTGGTTTAGGTGGTTTTGGCGTAACAATTCTCGGCGTGCTGGCAGATAAGTTTGGTCTGCCGATGGTTATGCAGCTTTTGGTATGGCTGCCGATTGTAGCGGCGATTACAGCTATTTGGATTCCGATACCGAAAAAATTACAAAAATAAAATAAGATATGCTGAAAAAAATGGTCCTCGAAACTTTCTGCTTGTCTTTAGTAAATCATATAATAAATTTTTACAGAGGGGTATTTTCTTATGGATAATTACAGACTTGGCATTTTTTATGGTCTTGGAGCCTATCTTTTATGGGGCGTGCTGCCGATATACTGGAAGCTGCTGCAGCATGTTGAGGCGATGGAAATTTTGGCGAACCGTTTTTTATGGTCAGCCGTTTTCGTCTTTCTCTTGTTATTGGCAACAGGCAAGCTAAACATCTTTATGCAGGAAACCAAGGCGATTTTCAGTACGAAAAAGACAGCCTGCTGCATGGTGCTGGCAGCAATTATGATCAGCTTCAACTGGGGGATTTTTATCTGGGCGGTAGAAGCAGGACGCATTGTAGAAACAAGCATGGGCTATTATATCAGCCCGCTGATGAATGTGCTCTTTGGCGTAGTATTTCTGCGTGAGCGCCTTGCTAAGCTGCAGATTGCAGCAGTTAGCTGCGCTGCTGTCGGCATTGGTGTGATTATTGTCCATAACGGCGGCCTGCCTTGGGTAGCACTGACGCTGCCATTAACCTTTGCCTTCTATGGTTTACTGAAAAAAATTATTATTGCCCAACCGATGACGAGTATTCTGTTGGAAACATTATTGATTTCGCCTTTGGCTGCAGGCTACTTATATTACCTTAGTATTAACGAAGGTACTGTTTATCAAAGCTGTGATATGAATACGTTGCTGCTTTTAGCAGGTGCGGGCGCTGTTACGGCGACACCGATGCTCCTTTTTACGGCCTGCGCGCGTAAGCTGCCGTTGAATATTGTAGGCTTTTTACAATATATTTCGCCTTCTATATCACTGATGATAGGCGTGCTGATTTACGGTGAACCGTTTACCGGTACTACTGCTACAGCCTTTGGCTGCATTTGGGCGGGACTGGCGCTATTCATCTGGTCACAGATAAGAAGATAAAAAACTCCTGCAGGCAGGCTGAAGGCCTGGAGGCAGGAGTGTTTGCGTTTAGCAATAATGCCCATTTTTGAAAAATACAGGCTGATTATGCTATAATTATATTTGTTTTTTATGGAGGTGTTATAGTGAGCTTTTTCTCAGATAAGTGGCGCGGTATTATTTTATGTGCTGTTTTGGCTGTGCCGTGCTGGTTTTTAGGCAAGCTGGTGCCTGTTGTCGGTGCACCTGTCTTTGCAATTCTTTTAGGCATGCTGGTAGCGCTTGTGTGGCCCGTAGAGGCTGCGTTTAAAAGCGGTGTAGGCTTTGTATCCAAAAAGGTGCTGCAATACGCAGTAATCCTGCTTGGCTTCGGTCTGAATATTTCCGTAGTGCTGGCAACCGGTAAGCAGTCTCTGCCGATTATCGTCTGCACGATTGCAACTTCGCTTATTGTGGCCTATGTGTTGCATAAGGTGATGAAAATTCCTGGCAAGATTTCCACACTTATCGGTGTAGGTTCGTCTATCTGTGGCGGCAGTGCAGTGGCTGCGACAGCGCCTGTCATCAAGGCAGATGATGAAGAGGTGGCGCAGGCTATCAGCGTTATTTTTTTCTTCAATGTGCTGGCAGCGCTGCTTTTTCCTTGGTTGGGTACAGTGTTGGGATTTTCTACAACAAGCGGTGAAGCCTTCGGTATTTTTGCTGGTACTGCTGTTAACGATACTTCTTCGGTTACGGCAACGGCGGCGACTTGGGATGCAATGTTCGGTCTGGGAACGGCAACTTTGGATAAGGCGGTGACGGTAAAGCTGACGCGTACACTGGCAATTATTCCGATTACGTTGGTATTAGGTTATCTCGTAGGCAAGCGCGAACAGGGGGCAAATCATGAAGTTAATATCAGGAGCATTGTGCCGAGCTTTATACTGTACTTCGTACTGGCTTCGCTTATCACTACGTTGGCGACAAGCATGGGCGTAGTAGCAGAGGTTTTTGCACCGCTTAAATGGCTCAGCAAGTTCTTTATCGTTATGGCGATGGCTGCGGTAGGTCTGAATACGAATATCGTCAAGCTTGTGACAACAAGCAGCAAGCCTTTGGGACTCGGTCTTGGCTGTTGGGCAGGTATTACGTTTGTGAGCCTGCTTTTGCAGCATCTGCTTAATCTCTGGTAAGCAGAATAAAATTTAATTTTGCATCGGAAACAGCGACAAATAATAGTTTGTTCGCTGTTTTTGACGTTTTAAAAGGCTGTTTTGCTTGTGAGTGGGACGAAGCTGGACCCATAGATATAGTGTTGTGGAAATCTCCCCCTAGTTGTTATTAAAGTTATCCACAGATTGTGCATAACATGTTGATAATTGTGCAAAATCCTTGTAAACAAGCCACTTTTTTCTCAGAGGCTGGTGGATAACACTCTGTATAACTAAAAGTTATGCACAAAAACTGTGGATAAGTCTGTTGATACTGTTGATAACCTTACACTAAATATCGGAAAAGGAGGATATATTTTCTAGGAAAACAAGATAATTTCCTATTGCTGCGGTGGTATTTTGTATACAAACGCAAGTTTTTTTGCTATCTGCAAAGTTTTTGCTTGCGTAATAGACGATTTTTGTTCATAATATTATTATGACTAATTGTAAGTAAATGGAGGAAGATTAGGTTATGGCATTAAAGCAAATGGATGCATTGGCAGCTTTGCGTGAGGCTGCAGGTGAAGTTATAGAAACTTCTTTGTGTGATGTACAGGGTAACTGGCTGGCACTTGTAAATGCTGAGGAAGGCAAGCGCCTGGCTTTTGCTGCAAAGGGTGAAGCTGCGCTGAGCGCACTGTGGAAGGATGTTGAAAAGGAAGCAGACGTTAAGGACGTACATGTTTCTGTTATGGCACTGAATGCAAATAATGCTGCGCTGGTGCGCCGCTATGTTAAATGGACCGCACCGACTGCCTGCGGCACTAAAGGTGCCAGCATCGGTTTCAGCGATTGGCTGGGCGAGGCAGATGCAGTTGTGGCGGAGCTGTTTGGTAAACGTCAGCTGAAACCGGTATTGGTTGATTTTACTACCGAGGACAGCGAGGCACTGCAGCGCTATTTTGTACAGGCTGTGGATACCGCAACCTGGGGCGTGCTCGAAGAGGGCTACAAGGAAGGCTACGGCGCTAATGCTGCTGGCCTGAAAACCGAAGAGGAAATCGTGAAGGCTTTGCTTTACGGTTACAGCATGATTGGCTTTGACTGCAGCGATAAGATTGACCTGGGCATTGAAAAGCTGTCTGACGAGGCTGTTGACAAACGCTTTGAGCAGTTCAACGAAACCTTCCGCGCAGCATTGCATGCGTCCTATCTGAACGCTGAGTTCAAGGTTGGCACCAGCAAGATTACTTTTACCGAAAATCAGCTGCACCGCATCGTTCTGGAATACGGCGAAGCAATTATGCATATCCAGTTCATCTACAACTCTTATCTGAAAAATACTCCGTGGGATATTGACTTTGAGCTGGATCTGTCCAAGCCCGGTAAGGTGCTGACTCCGCAGGAGCATTATCTGATCGGCAACGAGCTGCAGCGTAACGGCATCAAGCTGAGCTCTATCTGCCTCGACCCGCTGAAGGACTCTGAGGCTGTAAACGATAACCTGCAGCTGCACTGCGAGATTGCCGACACCTTCGGCTATCGCCTGAGCTTTAAAAATGCGGATATCGCTATGAACGATACTGCTGCTGCTATGAAATATCTGAAGGGCAAGGTTCATTTCAAAATGAACAATATCCTCTGGATGAGCGCAATAGAGCTGGTAAAAGCTCTGGATGCCGACCTGTTCGGCAAGCTGTGTGCTGCTTGTGGCTGTGAGGCTACAGCAGATGCTGCTGACCGTGCACTGGTGCTTGGCTACAGAAAGGCGCTGAATCCGAAGGAGGAAAGCAATGTTGCTGCTGACATGAAGGCTTTCCTGGAAGCGCATCATGCTGAATATGCTGCAGCAATCAAAGAGAATGTTGCTGCTAAATTAAAGAACATCTAAGATAAAAATTTAAGGGCTTCCCAAAAAAATTTTGGGAAGTCTTTTGTTTTAAACGATACAAAGCACTGTCTTTAACGTGTTTTTGTATAATGGATATTAGTGTACTTTGTCTACTGAAAAGTAGCGCGAAATTTGTAATCGTTTGATTAGTTTGTGTACAATAGACAAAAGGCTGAAAATGTTCATATACAGTGACTAAAAGAAGAAAAATGTAAAATTTTACAAAAAGGTGTTGACAAACGATGTAGATGGGTGTATAGTATGAGTAATTTCAAATTGACAACCAAAGGTTATGATTGGGACTAAAGATAAGCGTAGAGTTTTAGAGAGCCGGTGTCTGGTGCAAACCGGTACGAAGCCTTATTGATTAAATCACCCATGAACTCGTCAGCGAAAGCTTTGCAAGTAGACTGATGCGCAACGGATGCGTTATTTCCGAGCCGGTTGATGGACTGGTGCTGAAAGTAATAAATTAGGGTGGTACCGCGTATTATACGCCCCTGCATATATGCAGGGGCGTTTTTTTAATACTACTCCTAAAAAGTCCATTAAAAGATAATTGATTTAGTAGTAAATTCAGGTGTTCTTGATAGGAGGAATTAAAATGTTTGAAAAGGTATTGGTAACTGGTCAGAATGATGAAACTTTATTGCCGCGTGTATTGCGTGTGCTTTCCAAGCAAGGTGCTCAGGTACGCTCCCTGCGCATGGATGCAGAAGAAAATCGTCTGAAGCTGGAAATCCAGCTGGCAGATGTAGCTGCTGCTCAGGTTGCCAAGCTGCTGGCTAAGCAGGTTGCAGTTGAGTCTGTAGCTACTATGGCGTAAGGGGGACGGACTGATGAAGCTGAAAGGCTCAGAAGCCATTGTAAAGGTCCTTTTGGAGCAGGGCGTAGATACAGTCTTCGGTTATCCCGGAGGTGCTGTGATTCCGCTGTATGATGCATTGTACGATGCACCGCTGAAAAATGTGCTGACCGCACATGAGCAGGGCGCTATTCACGCAGCTGACGGCTATGCCCGTGCGAGCGGCAGAACCGGCGTATGTATCGTAACCTCCGGTCCCGGTGCCACAAACATTGTTACCGGCCTGGCAACTGCTTATCTTGATTCCATTCCGCTGGTAGCGATTACCGGTCAGGTTGGCGTAAGCATGCTGGGACGCGATTCCTTTCAGGAGATTGATATTGTCGGCGTTACAATGCCGATTACCAAATACAACATGCTGGTACGCAGCAAGGAAGAGCTGCTGCCGGCACTGCGCAAGGCATTTGCCTTGGCACATGAGGGCAGACCGGGACCTGTGCTGGTGGATATTCCCAGCAGCGTACAGGTTGAGGAGCTGGAATGGAGCGAGCCGCAGGCAGCTTCTGCAGCGGAAGAGCTGCCACAGGCAACAGCGGAGCAGCTGCAGCAGGCAGCTGAGGTGCTGAACAAGGCGCAACGCCCGGTGCTGCTGGTTGGCGGCGGCGCTGTTAACAGCGCCGCGCAGGAAGAACTGCTGGAGCTGGCCCAAAAGGCTGATTTGCCGGTAGTAAATACGCTGATGGGCATCGGCGTTTATCCCGAGTCTGACGAACGCTCCCTGGGCATGACCGGCATGCATGGTCATATCGCTTCCAACATGGCTGTAGCGCAGGCTGATGTGCTGGTAGTCGCAGGCAGCCGCTTCAGCGACCGCGTAACCGGTGACCGCAACCGTTACGTAGGACAAAAGACGATTATCCAGCTTGATATCGACCCGACGGAAATAGATAAAAATATAGCAACAAGCCTTTCCGTAATGGGTGATGTAAAGCAGACACTGCAAAGCCTGCTGCCGTTGGTGCAGAAGGCAGCACACGCCGATTGGTGGCAGCAGATTAAGGCTTGGGATGCAACAGAGGACCGCAGCCTGCTGGCTGGCGACCGCCTGACAGCTCCCTGGATGATGAAGGAACTGAGCCGTAGCTTTGAAGGCGAAAATCCGATTTATGTAACTGACGTTGGTCAGAACCAGATGTGGGCAGCACAGCATTTAGTTGTCGATAAACCGCGTCACCATCTGACGAGCGGTGGTTGCGGTACGATGGGTTTCGGTCTCCCAGGCGCGTTGGGTGCAGCTTTTGCCGAGCCTGATAAGCAGGTAGTGCATATCTGTGGTGACGGCGGCTTCAAGATGACCGGCATGGAGCTGTATACGGCAGCTCGTGAAGGCAAAAAGCTAATCAGTATCGTTATTAATAACAGCTGCTTAGGCATGGTCCGTCAATGGCAGCAGCTCTTCTACAACGAGCATTACTCCAATACGCTGCTGACTGAGTTTGACTTCATCGGTTTTGCTCATTCCTGTGGTGCAGGCGGACGCAGAGCAGCGACCTGCAAGGAATTTAAGGAAGCGCTGAAGGCAGCACGCGAGGCTGACAAGCCCTTCCTGATTGAAGTAATCGTAGAGCAGGGTGATCTGGTAGAGCCTATGGTGGCAGCCGGTGCTGCGGTAGATGACTTCGTCAAGATTAACAGATGCAGATAAACAGCTATAAATAAGGGAAATTTTTTATTAAATTTGTATATTAAAATAAGGGAAAAGAAAGAGGTAATAACAATGGTTAAAATGTATTATGACAACGATGCGAATCTGGAATTATTGAATGGCAAAACAGTTGCTATTATCGGTTATGGTTCTCAAGGCCATGCACATGCATTGAACCTGCAGGAGAGCGGCGTAAACGTAGTTGTAGGCCTGTATGAAGGCTCTAAGTCCAAAGCTAAGGCAGAAGCTGCCGGCCTGAAGGTTATGACTACCGCAGAAGCTGCTAAGGCTGCCGATATCATCATGATGCTGATTCCTGATGAAAAGCAAGCTGCTACATATAAAAAAGATATCGCTCCGAACCTGGAGGCTGGTAATGCACTGGCTTTTGCACACGGCTTCAACATTCACTTCGGTCAGATTGTTCCTCCTGCTGATGTAGACGTATTCATGGTTGCTCCTAAAGGCCCCGGCCATCTGGTTCGTCGTACCTATACCGAAGGCAGCGGTGTTCCCGTTCTGGTAACTGCTTACCAAAACCCGACCGGCAAGGCTCATGACCTGGCTCTGGCTTATGCTAAGGGCATTGGCGGTACCCGTGCAGGCGCTCTGGAAACCACCTTCCGCGAAGAAACCGAAACCGACCTCTTTGGTGAGCAGGCAGTTCTCTGCGGCGGCGTTTGCGCTCTGATGAACGCAGGCTTTGAAACATTGGTAGAAGCAGGCTATGAGCCTGAAAGCGCATACTTCGAATGCATGCATGAGATGAAGCTGATCGTTGACTTGATGTATGAAGGCGGCATGGCTAAAATGCGTCATTCCATCTCCGATACCGCTGAATATGGCGACTATGTAACCGGTCCGCGCATCATCACTGCTGAAACCAAAGCTGCTATGAAACAGGTTCTGGCTGAAATCCAGGATGGTACCTTTGCTAAGAAATGGTTACTGGAAAACCAATGCGGCCGTCCGCAATTCAACGCTATGCGTCGTCGTGCTGGAGCAACCCAGGCTGAACAAGTTGGCGCACAACTGCGTGGCATGATGAGCTTCCTAAAGAAAAAATAATCAACAGCTTACAAGCACTTTTAGTGCAGAAAATAAAAATAAGGGAAAGAGCGTAATCCGCTAAAGTCAGCGTACAGATAAAAAAGCTGTCGGGGTTACGATAAACAAAAATAAGGGAAAGAGCGTAATCCGCTAAGGACAGCATACAGAAAAATCAGCTGTCCGGATTGCGAAAAATAAGGGAAAGAGTGTGAGCCGTAAACGCAGCATAGAAAAATAAAAGCTGCGTGGCTTGCAGTAATTAAAAATAAGGGAAATATTAAAAGGTCGCTTACCTGTGCGTCAGATGCAGAAAGCGGCCTTTTTGACATGCCGGCATAATGTTTTTGATATAAAAACCTCCCGGCGCATATGCACGAGGGAGGCTTTTGTGATACCGGGGATAGAACGCAATATATTAAGCATGAGCAGGATTTTTCTTTTTAATAAGAGCGAACACCTTTAAGGAGCAGCAAAGGATGAGCACGGCGCTGACAGTAAGCACAAAAAATCCATGTCTGCTGCCCAGCATAGTAGCATGCGCGATATTGGTCGGTTCTGCAGCCTGCGCGGTCGCGACAATCGTACTGATAACCGCTGTACCGACTGCACCTGCCAGCTGCAGCAGCGTATTCATAGCTGCGTTGCCGTCGGCATTCAGTTCTTCCGGTAACTGGCTCAGACCGTTGGTCATAATTGTACCCATGGAAAAACCTTGGCCAAAGGCAAAGAACAGGTAGAAGACAATGAAGAGCAACGAGCTCAGCTCGCCCGGATAAAGGCTGTAGCAGATGACGGATAAGAGAATTGATGCATTGCCTAATAAAATCGGACGTTGGGCACCGAACTTGTCCAACAGCCTGCCGCTGATGGGAGCCAGCATAGCGCCGATGATACAGCCGGGCAGCAGCAGACAGCCGGCGGTAAAGGCATCAGTATGCGAAACAAGTTGCGCATAGTTGGGAATTAAAAAACCTAGTCCAAGACAGATAAAGCCGACGAGCAAAAGACTGGCAGTGCTGAGCGTATACGGAAGATAGCGGAAAATCTGCACACGTAAAAGAGGTGTGCTGCTGTTTAATGATTGCTTATAGAAGGCAGTCAAAGCAATAAGGCAGATTGCGAAAAGAGCCAGCACCTCGATACTGAACCAACCGAAGTCGGAGGCAATGCTGGTTGCAAAAATCAGGCTGCTGAAGCCGATGATAAGCAAAAGGTATAAGCCGAAATTAAAGCTTGGCGATGGTGGCAGCAGTGGTGTTGATATCTGCTTCGCTGATATCGGTAATTTGTGCAGCCAGCCAGCTGTGATATTGCTCAATGTAATAGGCATGAATTTTACGACCCTCGTCTGTCATGCGCAGTCTGACGATGCGTTTATCCTGTTTATCGCTGATTTTTTCGATAACATTTATTGCCTGCAGCTCGCTTACCAGGCGAGTGATACCGGGGCGCGTTACCTGCAGCAGATCCGCAATGTCGCTGACCTTTGGAGGTTGTGCGGTACGTTCCAGGTATTCAATGTAGTCCAGCACTTTAAGATTGCCGGGAGTTAAGCCTTCCGGTAGAGGTGGCTGCAGCTCTACTACACGCTTTGCTTCGTGGCAGGCAATGAGCAGAGTTTTGATTGCTTCGATAGACAGTTTATGTGTCATGATGATTCTCCTTCATAAATGATTACCAAAAGTAATTACCGAAGATAATCATATTGCGTTAGTGAGGGGATTGTCAAGGAGGGAGTAGAATGGAAAATAATGTAAGGATTTGCTGAAAACTGCCTGAGCGAAATGTTGCAGTGTGAATATGGAAATAAGCTCTTTTTCTATTATCCTCATAAAATCTGCAATAGTTGCATATTTTATCCTCATGAAATCTGCACTGATTGCATATTTCATGAGGATATGCTAGAATGAGAGTAAATTAGAGAGGGGAGTGAGCAATTAAAATGTTACGTCGAAAAATCTATGATAAGCTCTTGGCATGGAAAAACAACAAAGGCAAAAAAGACGCTATTTTATTACGTGGCGTTAGGCAGTGTGGTAAAACATATATTGTCCGAGAGTTTGGTAAGCGTGAATATAAAAATTTTATAGAGATAAATTTTATTGAGCGACCTGATATGCAGGCTGTATTTTCCGGAAATCTTGATGTTGATAACATGGTTCAGCAAATTAAACTTAGTATGCCGGGTTGTCAATTTATTCCCGGTGAAACGCTTTTGTTTTTGGATGAAATTCAGGATGTTCCTAACGCTAGAACTTCCTTGAAATTTTGGACGCAGGATGGACGTTTTGATTGTATTGCCTCCGGTTCATTGCTGGGCATGGATTACAAAAATGAGGTTTCTATACCTGTCGGATATGAACAGCAGTTAATTATGCGTACTCTTGATTTTGAAGAGTTTATTTGGGCGCTTGGTGCAGAAGTAAATCTCAAGGAGATGCTGGCACCATACGTAGACGGAGCAAAACGAGTTCCTGAGGCTATGCATAATTCTTTAAACAAGTATCTGCAGGAATATATGGTAGTTGGTGGATTGCCTGAGGTAGTTGATACATATATTGCAACGAAAGATTTTTACCAAGTACATCTATTACAGGAAAAAATTCTGCGTGATTATCAGGATGATATTGCTAAATACGCGCTGAATCAGGATAAAATTAAGGCTAAGCAGTGTTTTCTGTCTATCCCGCGTCAGTTAAGCAAAGAAAACCATAAATTTCAGTATTCTGTTGTTGAGAAAAAGGCGACAGCAAGGAAATTTACCAGTAGCTTAGATTGGCTACATAATGCCGGATTAATTGATTTTGCTTATAATGTGAATTCACCTTGGTTCCCATTGAAAGCGCATGTCAAGGAAGATCAATTTAGAGTTTATCTTTGCGACATTGGTCTTTTGGTAGCTATGTATGGTTATCAGTTGAAAATTGCTTTGCTGTCAGATGCGTTGGAAGGACCGGCTAAAGGTGGCATTTATGAAAGTCTTGTTGCCGATATTTTAGCAAAAAGGGGAGAAGAGCTTTATTACTATAAAAAAGAGGATTCAACCTTAGAGATTGAATTTATCTTAGAACGAGAGTGTAAGCTTGTGCCTGTAGAAGTTAAAGCCAGGAAGGGCTCGACGCGGTCATTAAATGAGCTGCTTAAAATGGATAATATCGAAAGAGGTTATAAGCTTACAGCACAAAATACCGGTGTTGTTGAGAAAAAGATTACTTTACCTTTGTACATGGCTGCTATTATATAGTCTTGATGAAGCTGTTTTTCTATTATCCTCATGAAATATGCAGTAGTTGCATATTTCATGAGGATAGCTTAAAATAGAGTTAAATATAATATTCAAGACACTTAAAAATAGAATGTTAAAGTGTTTGATATTTGAGTATTGAAGTGGAGAAGTATAAATGTTATCAATTTTTACTCCGCAGGATATTTCCTGTGCATCCCATCTCACCAAGCTGACTTGGGGTGACGAGATGGCGCTGACGAATGATGGTTTGAAGAATGTTTTATACGAAGCGATGGTGCGCTATTATTATCGCAGTAAGGCCTTTTCTTTAAAAATGACGGATGAAGAAGGTATGCAGGGATTTTTATTGGCGGCGCCTTTGAGTGAGCGTGATAATTCCCAGTCCTGGTTAAAGCAAAATCTGCAGCATTTTGAGTGCGAGGAGCAGGATCTTGTTTACGATTATCTGCGCTATTTGTCTTACAATGGTCAGAAGGTGAGGGCGTTGGCCAATCCGGAGGATTTACTGCTGTGCCTGTTTTTGAGCATGAAAAGCGGTGTGGGCAGCAAGCTGCTGTATAATGTGGAGGCGATTGCGCAGAAAAAAGGTGTCAAAAAGCTCTATTTATGGGCAGATGCTACATGTGATTATGAATATTATCGCAAGCGTGGCTATAGCGAAGCGGCGCATTTTACGAATAATATTCTGCCGCAGCTGGGTGCGCAGGAAACATGGATATACAGCAAGGAGCTGAAGGAGTGACTGTAAATGTTGCCTGAGATAAGTGATGCTTTACCGGCTTGTCCGGTAGAAACTACACTGACATTAATCAGTGATAAATGGAAGGTGTTGATTTTGCGTGACCTTTTGACGGGAACAAAGCGTTTTGGCGAATTGAAAAAATCTCTGGACGGAGTCAGCCAAAAGGTGTTGACATCACAGCTGCGCCAAATGGAAGCCAGCGGTCTGCTGACGCGCAAGGTTTATGCAGAGGTACCGCCGCGTGTTGAATATACGCTTACTGAGCTTGGCTACAGCCTGCGGCCTGTTTTGGAGGCTATGCGTGACTGGGGAGAGGCGTACAAGAAGAGATTTTGATTTGAGGATGTAAGCAAAAACACCACCTGCAAACGCAAGTGGTGTTTTACAATATATGGGGAATAAGAAGAAAACTTTTTACAGACGGCTTACATGGCCGATGAAATAATGGCCCCAGGAAACATGCGCCAATGCTTCCATGGTCAGCAGGCTGAGGCTGAGCATAATGATGAAGAGCAGCGGATAAAAGCAGAGCTGTTGCGGTGACATGTGCAGCAGTGTAAGCAGCTCGCTGCCGACGTACATATAGATGATGTGAATCAAGAATAAACCGAAGGAATAGTTGCCCAGATACATCATAAAGCGTTTGCTGAGGCTGTCCTGCGATTCCAGAGTGCAGGCGTAACGAAAGAGCATAGCGATGATGATGCTGTACAAAAACAGGTTGAGCGGGAAGCAGACAAATTCCAACAGCGGCAGGATATGCAGATAGTATTTGGCAAACCAGCAGCCACCGATTAAAATCAGATTCAGGATGAAGCCTGTCATCAAAAGAACGTGATGGGTGTCAATCCAGCGCAGCATTTTTTTATGATAGATATAAGCCAGCATACCGAAGGAGAAGTAGGCGATATAACGCAGAAAGGTGGTAATTTCTAACGTTAAGATGACTGCCTGATTGCTGCAGCTGATATTGTTGCAGATTTTCCAGAACAGCTGCAGCAGGATTACCTGAATAATAAAGCGGTGCAGCCTGTGATGCAAGCGGCAACGGTTAAAATAAAGCAGCAGCAGCGGATAGATGGCGTAAAAGCCAAACATCGCACGGAAAAAGGCCATATGGACGGCGCTGCTGCCGGTGGCAATAAGGTAGGCTGCCTGCTTGAGCGTGAAGCTGGCGTTGCTGAAAAACCAGGCACCGCCCAGATACAGTAACGAAAACAGCAAATACGGCGAAAGCACCGACAGGAACATCCTGCGGAAGAAGGACCACTTATAATAATCGGCATGGCGATTGTGGCTGATGAACATATATCCCGAAACAAACATTACCAGGGGTACGGCAAAGAGGGAAATAATATCCAGCAGCATTTCGGAAATAGTGACCCATGATTCCGCGTGAGCGTGGCTGAAGTACCAGGTGGTGTGCATCAGCATGACGCCCAGAACCACGAAGCCACGTAATAATAGGGGAAAACTCATAGCTTTATACATCTTCTTTCTCTCTAGTAGAGTTATTTTACTACTTTAAATTTTATAGTCAAATAGCGATTAAGCATTTACATTATAACCAAATGGAATATAAAAGGCTGATAAGCTATGACAGATAACATATAAGCATTAATATTATTACTTCTGTACAGGTTGACACTTGACAAAGACAGCGGCAACGCAGATAATTTGAATAGAATATATAACAGATTGAGGAGGATACTGAAATGGAAAAACAGGAATGGCAAGGTTATGTACAGAAGGTAGCAAGCTGTGATTACCCTATACCGTTGAATCTGATAAACGATTATGATGATTGGAAATGCCGCAGCAACGTAGGACGTATGCTGATGATTTTAAAGGATATCGAGGGAGCTATGGCGGTGCTGGCAACCGTAAAGGATGTGCAGCCTGATATGGAGGATGCACCGGAGTTCGGACTCAGTGAGGCAGAGCATAAGGTGCTGTGCCTGCGTGATATTGCCGAAATCGTCTGGCGCCTGACCGGCACCGGTGATGCACCGATTATTTATTTGAATGAAGCATACAGACTGTGCCGTGAGTATAAGAAGGTTTTCCGCAGTGCGGATCGTGGCGCTATCTGGGCGCGCAGACTGGAGCTGCAGCGTTCCTGTGGCGCCGAGGATGCTGCATTGAGCGAGGCGAGAGCAATGCTGGAGGCAGAAAAAGCTGTGGAAGGCGTTAATCCGTACCGTTTCCACGCACTTAAATTTATTGCGGAAAGCATGGCGGGGCAGGGCGATTATGCTAAGGCTGCGTTGCTTTTGGCAGATGCGTATAAATCATTCCCTGTGAACGAGGCTGCCAAGACGGCTCTTGCTGAGGCTGAAGCTGCAGCAGATGCTAAGGAAAGATATGCTATGTATCATCACTGCACCACGATTCAGTACCAGCCGTGGGAGAAGGATAATGTGACGACGCTGGAGGATGTACGCCGCCTGCAGGAGCGCAATTTTGCACGTCGCGAGGCAGCGAAGGCTGCCGGCGAGAAGCCGGATGAAAAGGGTTCTTTTCAAAGTTTAATTAAGTAATTAAAACGAGCGATTAAAAGATTTTGTACGCACTTTTCACGAATCTGTTACAATTAGTAGCAGGTAATAAAAATGTGAGAAGGGATGTACTTATATGAATAAAAACTTTTTAGCTTTAGGCTTAGCTGCAGCTCTGCTGGCACCCCAGGTAGCAGGCGCTGAAGGCTTTGCTATTAATGAATGGTCTGCTGAAGGCGTTGCTATGGGCGGTGCGCGCATGTTTGCTGAAGACGATGCTGCCAACGTGGCTTACAACCCTGCTTCTATCACCAAAGTAAAGGGTGAGGTAATGAAGAGCAGCTACACTTATCTGAGCCCGCACGGCAACTATAAGCTGTATGATGGTGCAGGCAAAGAAATTGAGGACGGTAAAAACGTTGTTCATGCCGGTTGGGCAGTAGGCAGCTACTACGTAAGGCAGATTAATGATAAAGAATGGTTCGGCATCGGTGCTTTCCCGCGCTTTGCCATGGTATCCGAGTTTGAGCGTGCCAGCAAGGCATCTACTAATGCATTTTTCTCTAAACTGAACGGTGTCAGCGTTACTCCGACCTATGCGCACAAGTTCGACAAAAAATGGAGCGCAGCAGTTGGTGCGGAAATCAACTATGTCGGTCTGGAGCTGCAGAAGAATTATTATCATCCGGTTGCTCAAATGAATGTTGGTGCAACGCAGACAGAAGGCGAAAGCTATGCTTTAGGCTGGAATGCTGCTGCCAACTATGCCTTTGATGATAAAAATGAAATCGGTGTAGTTTATCGCAGCCGTATTACTCACTCCTTAGAAGCAGACTTTAAAATGTATCCTGCAAGCGGCGGTAAAATTACTGCTGACGCTTATGGCGTAGTAACTCTGCCGGACAGCTGGGATATCGGTTATAACCATAAATTTGATAAAAAGACTCGCCTGGAATTAAAAGCAACACGTACAAACTGGAGCACCTATGATGCATTGAATATTTCTTTGTCCAATCCTAGTGTTCCCGGCGTATTGCCTTCCAATGTAGATTCTGCTAAAAACTGGTCCAACGGCTGGCGTTATGCTATCGGTTTAGAACACAACTTCAGCGATAAGTATGCAGCTATGGCAGGCTTTGCTTTCGATGAAGCTTCTATTCCTTACAATGGCGGTGACTTCATGGTTCCGACCGGTCTGCGTCGTACCTATTCCATCGGTGCCCGTTACAACGATAAGAAACAAACCGTTGCTGTTGCTTTGGGCTGGATGGATGTCGGCAATCTGGATTTTGCAGGTCATGCTACCGATGCTTATAAGAGCGCTCATGCTTACGACAGCTTTACCAAGATTGCTTCTATTTCCTATCAACGTAAATTCTAATTTCATATTTTAGCTTTACCGGAGCTGCTGCACGAAAAAGTGTGGCAGCTCTTTTAATATGTCTGCTGTTTGTGCTACAATAGGCTTAACAAGGTTATTGGCGAAAGGAGAAATGTAAAATGAAATGTGATTGCGCTAATTGTCCTACACATGCTTGCTACACCAGGGGTGTTAACTGCACAGGCGTGCCCCTGGAGGCTGTCAAGGAAGCCTATACCGAGGAAGAATTGAAGCTTATGCAGGCTGCTGCCTATGTTGAAGGCACGTTCTACAGCAATATCTGCCGCTTGCAGGAAACTGCGGAATTTGCCAAAGCTATGGGCTACAAAAAGCTGGGCATGTCCTTCTGCATCGGTCTGAATGCGGAAGCACGCTATATTGCTAAATATTTTAAGCAGCAGGGCTTTGAGTTTTACAGCGTATGCTGCAAAAACTGCAGCTTCCCCAAAAAAGAGCTGGGACTGAAGCAGGTTAAGCCGGAGCTGGAGCATGAAGCAATGTGCAATCCTAAATTCCAGGCTAAGTTTTTGGCAGAAAAGGGCGTTGAGCTGTACATTTCCTGTGGCCTGTGCGTTGGACACGATGCTATTTTCAATATGAATGCCGAAGGTCCGGTAACGAATCTGGTAGTTAAGGACCGCCTGCTGGCTCATAATCCGTTGGGCGCTATTTATTCCCGCTACTGGAAGCGTAAGCTGGAAATTATGGACGACGGAGAGGTATAAGATACATTGATTTTTACAGGGAGTAATCTCGGAGAACAATTAAAATTTTCTCTTGGATTACTCCCTGCTAACTTCTTTGTAATTTTCTCGTTAATTGGTGAAAAAATACTCCCTTCCCCGTTGCTTTTTTGTTGCAATTTGATACAATATAATTTACGGAAGGAAGGTACACTAAATGATATTTGATACACATATGCACTGTGATTATTCCTGCGACAGCGAAATGAAATTTGCTGATGCCATCGGCGCAGCCGCTGAGCAGGGGATTGGTATAACGGTTACAGAGCATTGGGATTATGATTATCCGACTAATCCGGAAGCATTTATCTTTGATATAGACGAATATTTTGCGCGTCTGCGGCCGCTGAGCAGCGACAAGGTGCTGATAGGCATTGAAATCGGCATGCAGACACATACTGCGGCTGAGGATAAAAAGGTGGCACAGGCTCATCCGTTTGACTATGTGCTGGCCTCTATCCACTGCATCGGCGGACGTGATTTATACGAGCAGACCTGCTACAAGGGACGCACACGTCAGCAGATTGTAGAAGAATTTTTGCAGGATGCGATTACCTGCCTGGAACAGGAGCGAGATTTTGATGCGTTTGCGCATATTGACTATATCTGCCGTTATTGGCCGTATAAGGGAGCGGAGCGTGAGCTGCGTCTGCAGGATGCACCGGAATTATTCGATAAGCTGTTTTTACTTTTGATTGAGCAGAATAAACCTATTGAAATCAATACACGTCGCCTGGATGATGCTGCTGCGGTAGCAGGATTGCTGCCGCTGTACAAGCGTTACCGTGAGCTTGGCGGCAAATACTGCACTCTTGGCAGTGACGCCCATTATAAGGAGCATGTGGGGCGCAGATTGCAGGAGGCGCTGGCGTTGGCAGCGCAGGCAGAACTGACACCTGTTTATTTTAAAGCGAGAAGGATGCAGATTATGGAGGGGTTAAAATGAAATGCGTGCGTTTTGAGGATTTACGGACAGGCAACAAGCGTATAGGCTTTATTGACGGCGATGTTATCCGTTGCGTATATGGTTCTCTGGAAACATATTGGCAGATAACTGATGAAACCTTTGCTATGCGTGATGTACGCTTGCTGGCACCCTGCGTACCGAAGCAGATTATCTGCGTCAGCTTTAATTACCAGAAGCATGCGGCAGAATTCGGTGTAGAAATTCCGCGCGAGCCGAGTATTTTTTCTAAGGCTGCGCATACCGTTGTCGGTACAGGTGCGGATATCATCTGGCCGAAGCAGGTGCAGGAGCTGGCCTTTGGCGCGGAACTGGGTATTGTCGTGAAAAAGAGGATGAAGAATGTTAAGGCAGAAGATGTACCTAAATATATTTTGGGTTATACCTGTGCTAATGATGTTACGGCGCGCGACCTGCAGCGCAAGGAGCGCCAGTGGCTGCGCTGTAAATCCTTTGATACCTTCTGTCCCTTGGGACCTTGGCTGGAAACGGAGCTGGATCCCAGCGATTTATCCATCCGCTCTTATGTCAACGGTGTGCTTAAGCAGGATGCGCGCACGAGCAATATGATTTATAATCCCTATGAAATCTTGAGCTACATCTCTCAGAGCTTTACATTGGATGCCGGTGATCTGATTTTGACAGGTACTCCGGTTGGTGCCGGGCTCTTAAATGAGGGTGATGAAATCACCATTGAAATCGAAGGAATCGGTAAAATTACCAACAGAGTTGTTATGGAATAAGATTTTACAAGACGTGTGTTGCTGCACGTCTTGTATTTTTTTCCTGATTGTGCTATATTTTGACTGATAAGTCAGTGATATATATTGTAATACCGGACTGATACTGCTGCTTGGGAGAGAGCAGCTAAAGGGGGTTCTTTTTTTATGCTTCAGAATATGACTGAAGGGGCACCATTAAAGCTGATTATTCCCTTTATGGTGCCGCTTCTGATAGGAAATGTTTTTCAGCAGCTGTATAATATTGCCGATATTATTATTGTCGGGCGGACGATTGGCGTGAATGCTTTGGCTGCCGTGGGAGCGGTGTCGCCGCTGTTCATGCTCACGATGGTGCTGACGATTGGTCTCAGCAACGGCTTTACTGTTGTTACGGGACAGCGCTACGGTGCGCAGGATATGCAGGGAATGCGCCGCAGCATTGCTACCTGCGTTGTGTTGAGCTTATTTTTCGTTTTGCTAATTATAGGGATTATGCATTTGGTTATCGACCCGATGCTGGTGATGATGAATATTCCGCCGGAGCTGATGGAGGATGCCTATGCCTATGTAATGATTATCGTCGACGGTCTGCTGGCGATGATGGCGTATAATCTTTTGTCGGGTATTATGCGCTCCTTGGGGGACAGTAAAACACCGCTGTACTTTCTCATTATTTCTTCGATAGTGAATATTATTTTAGCGCTTGTTTTCATCATCATCTTTGGCTGGGGTGTACCGGGAAGCGCCTTTGCCTTGGTTATTGCCCAGGCCTTTTCCGCAGTGCTGTGCGTAATTTATATTTACAAGCGCTTTCCGCAGCTGCATATTCATCGCAGCGACTTTCAATTGGATTGGCCGGAGCTGTGGGCGCATCTGCGTATGGGCCTGCCGATGGCGGTGCAGTTCTCCGTTTTGGGACTTGGTATTATTATCCTGCAGTCAGTTTGCAACAAGTTTGGCAGTGATCAGATTGCCGGCTTTACTACGGCAATGCGCGTAGAGCAGCTGGCGCTGCAGCCGATGATTTCCTTCGGTATTGCTATGGCTGTGTTTACGGCGCAGAATTTCGGTGCTCGCCGCTTTGACCGCATCCGTGATGCGGTGCACCGCTGCTCGCTGCTGACGCTGGCCTTCAGCTTGTTTGCTGCGGTTGTGGTCTTTGCTTTCGGCGAAGAGGTAATTGGAATCTTCCTGGATAATCCGTCACCGACGGTTATGGAGGCCGCACATCTTTATATCTTGTATACCGTGCCTGTTTACTTCTTCCTCAGCCAGATTTTTATTTACCGTAATGCCTGTCAGGGCATGGGCGTAAGCATGATTCCTATGCTTTCGGGTATGGTTGAACTGATAATGCGTTCTATCGCGGCAATATATCTCAGTGTGCCCTTTGGCTATGAGGGCATCTGTATGGCGGAGCCGATTGCATGGATCAGTTGTGCGGTATTTGTTTTTGCAGCCTATCATTATTTTGTGCGTCTGCTGGAAAAGAAATATACACCTGTTAACTGAATACTGAGCAGAAAAAGTCAATTTTTAGAAAATTAAGCTCGACAAAAAATCTTTGGCAAGTTACAATTAAAGTGCAGAGAATACATTTAAGGATGGTGAATGCTATGAAAAAAATCTTGCTGCTTCTGTCGATGCTGATGTTTATTTTTACTGCTACCGTATCGGCGGCCAGCGCTGTTTTTTTGAAAAACCAATGGTATGAACCCAGCGAAGGAACAGCAGAGTACGTCAGAGTATTTACAACGGATAATCCCGATTATTATCGCTATATCAATGACAGATTTGCTTTTGCGATTAATCTCCCGGCAAACTTCAATCAGGCCTTCGAAAGCACTAATGGCGACGGCTGCATTTTTAAGGATGAATACGGCTCCAGCTTTACTGTCAGCGGCGGTCATAATATGGGCATGACGCTGGCCGATGAATATGATATGGATATCCAAAATCATCCGTCTGCTGCCTATAAGGCTAAGGGTGATGACTGGTATGTTATTTCCTATCTGGAAAATGACAGGATTTATTACAAAAAGTGCTTTATCAACGGGGAATATTGGAATACCTGGTATTTTGATTATCCTTCCTGGCTGGCAGACAGCTATAATAATAAATGCGCTGCTATCGAGTCTACATTTACACCCGGTTGGAAATCCGGCCGAGCTCTTTACTGATAAGCTGAACGCGTAACGAAAGTTACGCGTTTTTTCTTTATTTATCACGCCTTGTGTGATAAAATTAATATATTATGGGTTAGTATGTACTGCACCTGCTGACCACCGTTAAATGATAGGAGGCGGAGCTGTGACAGCAGAGCAAAATAATATATATGGAACACTTTATTTATGCGCTACACCTATCGGTAATCTTGAGGATATGACACCGCGCGCTTTGCGGATGCTGCAGGAAGCAGATTTGATTGCGGCGGAGGATACACGTCATACGCTGCAGCTTTTAAATCACTTCAACATCAAAGGACGCCTGGTGCGTTATGATGAGCATAGCAAGGATAAGCAGGGAGAATATCTTTTAGGCCAGCTGCTGGAGGGCAAAAATGTTGCGCTTGTAAGCGACGCAGGCTTTCCGGGAATTGCTGACCCCGGTGAGGCCTTGGCGCATGATGCGATTGCTCATGGTATCAGAGTGGTGCCTGTACCAGGTGCCAACGCTGCTTTATGTGCTTTGATTGCCAGCGGTCTGCCGACGTATCCGTTTTTCTTCGGTGGTTTTTTGCCTAAGAGCAAGCGTAACAGACGCGAGCAGCTGGAGAAATGGCAGCATATTCCTGCGACGATTATTCTTTACGAAGCGCCGCACAGGATTGTGGAGGTGTTGAAGGATATTCTGAATGCCTGGGGCGACCGTCCTTTGGCGGCAGCACGCGAGCTGACGAAGCTGCATGAGGAATTCTACCGTGGCACGGTCAGCGGCTGTCTGGAATGGCTGGAGGTCAATTCACCGCGTGGAGAGTTCTGCCTGGTGCTTGGTGCCGGCGACGGTGCTTTCGCTGCAGCCGAGGAGGAGCTTGAACCTCTTGACGAGGTGAGCAAGCTGATGGCTGAAGGCGTAGATAAAAAAGCTGCCTTGGCGCAGGTAGCAAAAAAACGTAAAATCCCCAAACGGGAGCTATATAATCAACTAATTTCTGAAGGAGATGGGTCTGACAATGACTAAACCGAGTTATTATATTACAACACCAATTTATTATCCGAGTGACAATCTGCATATAGGCCATGCCTATTGCACAACTATCGCTGACAGCCTGGCACGCTTCCACCGCCTGAAGGGTGAGGATGTATTCTTCCTGACCGGCAGTGATGAGCATGGTCTGAAAATCCAACGTAAAGCTAAGGAAAAGGGTGTAACCCCGATTCAGTATGTAGATGCGATTATTGCCAACTTCAAGCTGCTGTGGAAAGAGCTGAATATCTCCAACAATGACTTTATCCGCACCAGTCAGGAGCGTCATCACAAGGTAGTTCAGGATGCACTGCAAAAAATTTATGAGCAGGGCGATATCTATAAGAAAAACTACAAGGGCCTGTACTGCGTGCCCTGCGAATCCTATTGGCTGGAGCGTCAGCTTGATGAAAACCATTGCTGCCCCGACTGCCATCGTCCGGTAGAGGAGATGGAAGAGGAAAGCTACTTCTTTAAAATGAGCAAATACCAAGATTGGTGGCTGCAATTTATCGAAGAACATCCTGATTTCATCCAACCGGCAAGCCGCCGCAACGAAATGATCAATTTCGTTAAGCAAGGTCTGGAGGATTTGTGCATTACCCGTACCACCTTTGACTGGGGCATTCCTGTTCCGTTTGACAAAAAACATGTTGTTTATGTATGGTTCGACGCGCTGCTGAACTATCTGACCGGCATTAAATACGGCACCGATGATGCCTTCTTCCACAAATACTGGCCGGCAAGCCTGCACCTGGTAGGCAAGGAAATCGTGCGCTTCCACACCATTATCTGGCCGATTATGCTGCACGCTATGGGTCTGGAAATGCCGCAAGAGGTTTACGGTCATGGCTGGCTCGTAGTTGACGGCGATAAAATGTCCAAATCTAAGGGCAACGTTATCGACCCGCTGGGCCTGATTGATGAGTTCGGCGCTGATGCTATCCGCTACTTCCTGCTGCGCGAAATCAACCTAGGCAGTGACGGCAACTTCTCCCGTGATGCACTGATTACCCGTGTAAATGCAGATTTGGCTAATGACCTGGGCAACCTGCTGCACAGAACCGTAAGCATGATTGAAAAATATCATGGCGGCATTGTTGCTGATACCGGTGCTAGCGAACCGATTGATGATGAGCTGAAGGCTCTCGTTAAAGAAACCGTAGCTAACTATGTTAAGGCTATGGACAACATGGAAATCAACACTGCAATTAAAGGTGTATGGGCTTTGATCAGCCGCGCCAACAAATATATCGACGAAACCGCTCCGTGGATTCTGGCTAAGGACGAGGCTAAGGCTGACCGTCTGAAGACTGTTATGTATAACCTGGCTGAAACCCTGCGTATCGTAGCTATTTTAATCAGCCCGTATATTCCGACCACCAGCCCGAAAATTTACACTCAGCTTGGCCTGGCTGTGCCTGAGCAGTTCCTGTTGGCTGACGCTGAGTGGGGCGGTCTGGCAAACGGTACTAAGGTTTGCAAAGGCGAGCCTCTGTATCCGCGTATCGAGGTTACCGAAGACGGCGCAACCATCATCGGCGGCAAACGCTATGAGCATAAGGCTGCAGCTCCCGCACCTGCTCCGGCAGAAGAAGTAAAGCCTGCTATGGAACCGATTAAACCGGAAATTGCTTTCCCTGACTTTGAGAAGATTGACCTGCGCGTAGGCAAGGTTCTGGAAGCAGAAAAGGTTAAAAAATCCAAAAAGCTGCTCAAGCTGCAGGTAGAAATCGGTGATGAGGTACGCACTATTGTCAGCGGTATCTCCCAATACTATGAGCCTGAACAGATGGTAGGCAAAAACGTTGTTGTTGTAGCAAACCTGGCACCGGCTAAGCTGATGGGTATCGAATCCTTCGGCATGCTGCTGTGTGCTTCCGACGGACAGGGCAATCTGGCTCTTGTTGACCCGCAAAATCTTGCTTCCGGCAGTCGTGTAAAATAAAAAAAGTGCTTGACGCACTCTGAGATTTAGAGCAGTCACTCTGATACGTTTTGGCGGATGAGGAGTGCCTGCTCTTCGTCTATTAACATATTGTCTTTTGTTTTGGAAGGGGGACTTATCAGTGTCTGAAAAGCTATTTTCGCGCTTGTTTTGGCGACCGTATCTTTGTATAGGCATCAGCATGATCTTAGTGTTGCTCAGCAGCATGGTGCCCTATATCCTGCCGCATGCATGGCTGGGAGAGCATTATCCCGGTTACGATTTTTACATGTTTAAGGGCATGGCCTGGACGCTGAAGTTGGCGCTGCTGATTTATTTATATGGCATCGGCTGCATCTTTACGAAGAATTATTTCCCTAAGCTGAGCAGCCTGTGCACTGAAGAGGTGCGCGCGGTGATTACCGGCTACAAGAGCAGCTGGAGCCGTGGCAAGCAGCTGTGCCCGGTTTTTACCTATAAAGTAGGCGACAAAGAATACAGTGAAGCCTTGAATGAAGCCAAGGGAACCAAGGAAAAGAGCGGTGATGTGCCGGAGCGTGGCTTTACATTGAAGCTGCCGCATAAAATTATTTATAATCCGCAAAATCCCAAGGAATTTTACCTGCCTGGCTGCGAATATTATTCGCGTAAGGCGGCGGTTTTCCGTTATATTTTGTTCAGCATGCTGCTGTTTTTGCAGCTGTATCTGAACTTTTTTGTGAATGTGAGGTAGATTATGAGCAGAACAGGCTTATGGGATTCGCATGCCCATTTAGATGATGAAGCGTTTAATGAGGACAGAGAGCAGCTGATTGCACAGCTGGAGCAGGATATGGACGGCATCGTCAATCCCGGCTGCGATGCTGCCAGCAGTGCTGTTGCGGTGGAGCTGGCGAAAAAATATCCGTTTATTTATGCGGCGGTTGGCTGGCACCCCGAGAATTTAAAGGGCATTCCTGCCGACTATCTGCAGCAGCTGGCAGAGTGGGCGCAACATCCGAAGGTAGTGGCAATTGGTGAAATCGGTCTTGATTATTACTGGAAGGAAAACGAACCTAAGGAGGTACAGAAGCGTATTTTCTTAGAGCAGGTTGACCTAGCTAAGCAGTTTGATTTGCCGGTGATTATTCATGACAGAGATGCGCACGGCGATATGCTAGAGCTGTTCCAAAAGGAAGTACACGGCGTACAGGCAGTGTTCCACTGCTTCAGCGGGTCGCTGGAAATGGCGAAGGAGCTGGCTAAGCGTGGCTATTACTTTGGCTTCGGCGGTACGTCTACCTATAAGAATGCGAAGAAAGTGCGTGAGGTTATGCAGTATATTCCTAAGGAGCTGCTGCTGTTTGAAACCGACAGCCCTTATCTGACGCCGGTGCCTTTCCGCGGCAAGCGTAATAATCCGGGCTATACGGAATATACGGCGCGTAATGCGGCGCAGGTGCTGGGAATGGAATTTGAAGAGCTGGCGGCAATTGCTACGGCAAATACCAAAAGGTTATTCAAAAAGATAAAATAAGTATAGAGTTGCTTTCAGCAAAAATCAGAGAGGTCTTGTGATGCACGGGCCTCTCTTTTTTGTGCAGGCGTGCGCAGCGTAAAGAATAAATTTGTGCGGATAGCTGCTTTAAAGCTATATCTGCAGTGCTAAATATGTTAAAATATAATAATGTACTAAATTTGTTTAGCTTTGCCGGAGGGAGCAAATAATGAAAGATAAAATTAGCATGCCTTTAATAGAGGCGATGCTGCAATATAAAAGTGAGGACGTCTATCCTCTGCATACTCCTGGACATAAGGGAGGACGCGGCATGCAGCGCTTGCTGCGTCAGGAGCTGGGTGCCAGCGTGCAGATGGACGTGTCGCTGATGAGCGAGCTGGACGATATCCACGAGCCGGAAACCTATATTAAGGAGGCACAGGAGCTGGCGGCGCAAACCTATGGCAGTGATGCCTGCTTTTGGGCAGTCAACGGCACAAGTCAGGCAATTCATGCTATGCTGCTGATAGCACTGAACCCGGGGGAGAAGCTGCTGTTGCCGCGCAATGCGCACCGCAGTGTTGCCGGCGGACTTGTTTTGGGTGGTATAGAGGCAGTTTATCTGCAGCCGGAGGATCAGCCGGAATTCGGCATTCAGATGCAGGTTACTGTGCAGCAGATAGAGGCGGCACTGGCGCAGGACAGCAAAATTAAGGCGGTACTGCTGACCAGCCCCAATTATTACGGTGTGGCGGCAGATGTGCGGGCGATTGCTGATTGCTGCCATGCGCATAATGCAGTGCTGCTGGTGGATGAGGCGCATGGACCGCATCTTGGCTTCAGTGAACTGTTGCCGCCATCCGCTCTGCAGTGCGGTGCTGATGCCTGTGCTCAGAGTACGCATAAAATTTTGGGCGCGATGACGCAATGCAGTATGCTGCATGTGCAGGGAGCACGTCTTGATTTGCAGCGTGCGGCGGATGTGATGAGCCTTTTGACGACGACAAGTCCCAACTATCTGCTGATGGCATCACTGGATGCTGCCAGAGCGCAGGTGCAGGTCTACGGCAAGGAGATGGCAGCGGCGGCTGTACAGGCTGCTGCCAAGCTGCGCAGCCTGTGTGCCGCCTATAGCGGCCTGCGTGTAATGGAGACGGCAGATTGCGGCGGACTGCAGATGGACAGCACGAAGGTGACAGTCAACTTTGCAGCCTGGGGCTATACCGGCGTAGAGGTTGGTGAGCTTTTCCGTGAGGCAAGAGTTGCTGTTGAGCTTGTAGATGCCTATAATGTACTCTTTTTGGTGACCTATGCAGATGTTACTACGGATTATGACGAGGCGTTGGCAAGAATTGCCGCTGTACTGAATAAAATGCAGGCGCAGAAGCGTGCGCCGCTGCAGTTGGCAGCGGCAGCGAAGGTGCCGCAGACGCAGGCAGTTCTGCCATTGCGCGACGTATTCTATCGTGCGAAAAAAGCGGTACCTTTGGCAGAGGCTGTAGGCAAAATCTGCGGCGAGCAGGTGAGCTTTTATCCGCCGGGAATACCGGTGCTGCTGCCGGGTGAGCTGGTAACGGAAGAGATTATTGCCTACTGCCGCGCGCAGAAGGAGCTGGGGTTGCCGGTAAGCGGACCTGCGGACAGCAGCTTACAAACGATACGTGTTATTGCGGATTGAGGTAAAAAGATGCGAGGATTTTTTATTACATTCGAAGGAATAGACGGAGCGGGTAAAACTACCCAACAGCATTTGGCAGCGCAGGCCTTGCGCGAACAGGGCTATGATGTGCTGGAAAGCCGCGAACCGGGCGGTACACAGCTGGCTGAAAAGGTGCGTGCTTTGGTGCTGGACCCGGAGCTGCCGCTGACAACGGCAACGCAGACGCTGCTGTATCTGGCAGCGCGCAGCGAGCATGTCGACAAGCTGCTGCGTCCGGCGCTGGAAGCAGGTAAGATTATTATCTGTGATCGCTTCAATGATTCAACGCTGGTTTATCAGGGACTGGCGCAGGGCAAGGCTCCGGAGGAGATTGCACAGCTGCGCCGGCTGGGAGCCTTTGCTACCGGTGGCTTGGAGCCTGATTTGACACTTGTTTTTGATGCCGACCCGGCAGAATTATTGGCACGTCGGCAGCAGCGCGGTGTGCAGGACCGTTATGAGCAGCAGGGACTGGAATTTCAGCAGCGCCTGCGTGCAGGCTTTCTGCAGCTTGCCGAGGCAGAGCCGCAGCGCCTGCAGGTGATTGATGCCTTAGGCACGCAGCAGGAGGTTACTGCTAAGGTGCTGCAGGTAATCGGCAGAGTAATCAGCGGAGAGAAATAAAATGTGGGAGCATATTATCGGCCACACAGAACAGAAAAAATTTCTGCAGAACTATCTGCAGGCCAAGGAGCGTCCGCATGCATTGCTGTTCAGCGGTGCTGCCGGCTTGGGCAAGCGCACGCTGGCTCTGGAATTTGCCAAGGCACTGCTGTGCTTTCAACATAACGGCACAGACGGCTGCGAGGCCTGCAGGCTGATGAATTTGCAGGACGGCAATCTGAGCCATCCGGATTTCGTACTGGTGCAGCACGAATGGGATGATAAAAAAGACCGTTTAAGAGATACGATTATTATCGACCAGATCAGGGAGCTTACGGCCAAAACGGCGCTGGCACCGGTGATGTCACCGACGCGTGTGTGCATTGTTGAGGATGCGGATACCATGGTTCCCGCCGCAGCAAATGCTTTTTTGAAGCTGTTGGAGGAGCCGCCGGCCGGCTGGGTGATTATTTTGCTGGCAGCCAATGTCAACAGGCTGTTGCCGACTATTATGTCGCGTGTGGTACAGCTGCGCTTTCAGGCAATCGAGCCGCAGCTGGTGGAACAGGCGTTGCAGGCAAGGCAGATAGAGCCTGCCAAGGCCGCGGTATTGGCGCGTATCAGCGAAGGCTCAATCGGCTTGGCGCTGAATTTAGCTGCAGCCAAGGGGCAACTGGATGTATTTGAATGCCGTAAGCAGGCGGCAACCTTTTTGGAGGCCTTGCCCTTGGCGATGCCGATGAATTATCTGGCCGGACGCAGTTGGCTGGACAAAAAGGTGCAGCGCGAGCAGGCACTGCTGCTTGTGCAGCTGTGGCAGCTGCTGCTGCGCGATTTAATGATGTGCAATTTGCAGCTTTATGATAGAATATATAATATAGATTTACTGGATGAACTTAAAAGCCAGAGCAGTGGCTGGCAGCTGTCGGCGCTGAAGCAGGCTTTAGTGATTGTACAGGAAGCATATGACGCATTGGTGAGCAGTGTCGGTATGAAAACGGCATTGGAAACCATGGCGCTTAAAATAGATAAAATTTATAAGGAGTGATATTTTATGCCGACAGTAGTAGGCATTCGCTTTAAAAAAGCGTGCAAGATATATTATTTTGACCCGGCGGAAACAGGTGTAGCAAAGGGTGATTTCGCTATTGTAGAAACAGCTCGCGGTGTGGAATACGGCGAAGTTGTTATCGGACCGCGTGAGGTTGATGACAAGCAGATTGTTTCCCCGCTCAAGCCGGTTATGCGTAAAGCAACAGCTGATGATGACATGAAACTGGCAGAAAACAAAATCCGTGAAAAGGAAGCGTTCAATATCTGCCTGCGCAAAATCAAAAATCATGCTCTGCCCATGCGTCTGATTGACGTAGAGTTTACCTTTGATGTGAATAAGATTATTTTCTACTTCACTGCTGACGGACGCATTGACTTCCGTGAGCTGGTTAAGGACCTGGCGGCAGTTTTTCGTACCCGTATCGAGCTGCGCCAGATCGGTGTGCGCGATGAGGCCAAGATGCTGGGCGGTATCGGCAGCTGTGGCCGTCCGCTGTGCTGTGCAACCTTTTTAGGCGACTTTGAGCCTGTATCTATCCGCATGGCCAAGGACCAGAGCCTGTCCCTGAACCCGACGAAGATTTCCGGCATCTGCGGCCGTCTGATGTGTTGCCTGAAGTATGAAAACCATATGTACTGCAAGCACGGTTGCAACGGCTGCGGTCGTAGCGAGCGTATTGAAATTCCCAAGATGGGCAGCAAGGTAGTGACTACTATGGGCGAAGGCAAGGTAGTAGGCATCAATCGCAAGGAGCGTACCGCTGCCGTACAGCTTTCTCCGGATAATACTATTCAGGTGGAGTGGGAAGAGCTTGTAGATGCTTCCCAGGCTGACAATGTCTGAGCAGGAAAACAGCCTGCGCTGTGATTATGTGCCGGGCTGCGGCTATAAAATCTGGCAGGATGCCAAGGAATTCTGCTATACTACGGATGCCATATTTTTAGGCAACTTTCCGCATGTTGTGCGTAAGGCAAAAGTGTTGGAGCTGGGCTGCGGCACCGGTGCAATCAGTATGCTGCTGGAAAGCAGAGGCGCCGCAGAGGTGACGGCGCTGGACTGCAATCCGCAGGTAACCAGATTGGTACGCCAAAGCGTTGCGGATAATTCCCTGCAGGATAAGTTTACTGTTATAGACGGTGATTTGCGCAATTACAAGCAGCTGCTGCAGCCGGAAAGCATGGATTTGGTGGCTTCCAATCCGCCCTACCGCAACAGCGGCAACGTGCGCCAGGTAGGCACTGCTGCCTGCCACGAGGTTACCTCGACGCTGGAGGATTTCTTCAGGGCGGCGGCTTTTGCTGTGCGCTATCGCGGACGCTTTGCTTTGGTGCAGCTGCCGGAGCGCTTTGCCGAAAGCATGCAGCTGGCGCTGAAATATGGCCTGCAGCCGAAGCGTTTGCAATGGGTGCATTCCAAAATTGATAAGCCTGCCTGGATTTTCCTAATGGAAATGCAGAAGGGCGGTAGCTACGGCTTGGATGTTCTGCCGCCGCTGATTATGTATAATCAGGATGGCAGTTATACGGAGCAGGTGAAAAAATTCTATGAGCCTGCTGTTAAATAATCTCAATGGACGGGAAAATGTTAGAATATAAGTAGTCTATATGCTAACAAATTATACATTTTAGATACGCGAAAATGCTGTAAATGTCACGTATTTGACGCTTCCTGCTGTTTTATGTTAAAATAATTATCGGATTAAGGAGGTTTTTATGATTAAGCATATATGCAGATTACATTTAAATTGTTTATTATCTGCCGTTATCCTTATGCTGATGGTACCCTTCCTGACCGGTTTTGATATTTCACAGCAGGTGACTATTCTTTATGATGGTCAGACCAAGGAAGTGCGTACTAGTGCAGTAAAGCCTGGCAAAATTTTGCAGGAGGCCGGCATTGTCCTGGAGAAGGGCGATGGCTGGAAGCTGCAGAATACCAAAAGGGTACAGAACGGCAGTGTGATTGAGGTAATGCGCGGCAAGCCCTTTACTGTTATCCGTGGCAATGAAACGGTAGAATACAAAAGCTGCAAGCCGACTGTAGGCGAAGCGCTGAAGGATTTGGGCATCTCCTACAAAAAGGAGCGTGTTTATCCGGATGTGGATGAGCCGTTCAAGGAAGGCATGCAGGTTTATATTTTGAATGCCGATGAGGAGCTGCAATTCAGTGAAGCGAGTGTAGATATTCCGGTGAAGTATGAGGACGATTACAGTCTGAACTTCGGTACGGAAAAGATACATGTTGAAGGCAAGGCCGGTACAGCGAAGGTTGTTTCCAAAAAGGTGAAAAACGGTGATGGCAGTCATTCCGTACAGGAGCTGACACGTCATGTGCTGATTGAGCCGGAAACAAAGGTTATCCGCAAGGGTATGGCGATGAGCGTCTATACTCCTGAGGGCTATAAGCGCTATACGAAAAAAATCAGTGCCCATGCCTCTGCTTATGTAGCAACAGGCAGCCGTACTTCTATCGGCCTCGTTCCGTATGAAGGTATTGTGGCTGTTGACCCGCGCTTTATTCCGTATTATACAAAAATGTATATCCCAGGTTATGGTATCGCTATGGCCGGTGATACCGGTGGCGATATGGTTCACCACAGAGTAGATTTGTTCTTTAATGATTATCATCGTGCTATCCAGTGGGGCAGACGCGATGTAGATATTTATATTTTAGCTGATTAAGGTGGAATTTATCTGATGCTTAAGGAAGTGCTCGTAGTAGAAGGAAAAATGGATACGGTGGCAATCGGTAAGGCGCTGGAGGCCGATACTATCGAAACCGGCGGCTTTACGCTGGCCCCCTATACTTTGCGCCAGATAGAGGCTGCGTATAAAAAACGCGGGATAATTATCCTGACTGATCCTGACGGTGCCGGTGAGCGCATTCGCCGCTTTCTGACGGAGCGCTTTCCGGAAGCAGGGCAGGCGTTTATTCCCAAGCGTCAGGCAACTGCCAATAATGACGTAGGCGTGGAGCAGGCGCAGCCGGAGGCGATTTTGGAAGCTCTGGCTAAGGTGCGTCACCATGAATATCGTCCGCAGCAGGAATTTACCATGCGCGATTTGTTCCAAAATGATTTGAATGGCAGCGAAAGTGCCTCTGCGCGCCGTGATGCGCTGGGTGCCGAGCTTGGTATAGGCTATGGCAATGCCAAACGCTTTTTGGAACGCCTGAATCATTATGGCGTGAGCCGTGAAGAATTTACGGCTGCTTTAAAAAAATTGGAGAGTGAAGAGTGAATAAACCCATTATTGCTTCTCCCCAGGTAACGAATCATATTCTGCACCGCTTTAAGCTGCGTGCCGATAAAAAGCTGGGGCAGAATTTCCTGATTGATGAAAATATCGTTCGCCGTATTGTGGAAGCAGCAGAGCTGTCCCCGGCAGATAAGGTGCTGGAGGTAGGCCCGGGTATCGGTACGCTGACGCAGGGACTGGCAGAAAGCGGTGCCGATGTTGTGGCGGTAGAGCTGGATAAACGCCTGCTGCCGGTACTGGATGTTACGCTGGAGGGCTATGACAATGTTCGCATCGTCAATGGCGATATCCTGCAGGTAAATATTATGGAAACGGTGGCAGCACCGGAATTTAAGGTGTGTGCTAACCTGCCGTATTATATTACCACGCCGATTATTTTTGCCCTGCTGGAAAAGCGCCTGCCTATGGAGCGCTTAGTTGCTATGGTGCAGAAGGAGGTTGCCGAACGCATGGCTGCCAAACCGGGCAGCAGAGATTATGGTGCGCTTTCGGTAGCTATTCAGTATTATACCGAGCCGGAGATAGCGTTTATCGTACCTCCGACCTCATTTATTCCCGCACCGGCTGTTGATTCGGCTGTTATAGTGTGCAAGCGCCGCTCCGAGCCGCCGGTAAAGGTGTGCGACGAAGCATTGTTCTTCCGCGTTGTGAAGGCAGCCTTCTCCCTCAGACGTAAGATGCTCAGCAATTCGCTGAAGAATATGGGCATCAACTCCGAGCAGTGTTCGCAGTGGTTGCAGCGCGCCGGCGTAGACGGCAAGCGCAGAGCGGAAACGCTCAGCTTGGAGGATTTTGCGGCATTAACTAATACCTTTAGTGTAGAAAAGTAAAAAATAAAAAAAGTTAGGCTACAAAACAGCAGAGAAAATGTAATGATGTTTACACTTTCTCTGCTGTTTTTGGCTTTAAAGGGACTGTATTATTCCTGCTGTGCATTATTAATATTCCAATAAAGCATAACTGATATAAAACTAATTGCCACATGCCCAAACGTTATAACTTGACCTCTTGAAAATTCTGACAGAATAGTTTATATTATAACTACAGGGAATAATAAATATTCCCTAAGGTTTGCGCGGCGCTTCACCTCCCACGATGAAAGCGAGGTAAGTATTATGGAAAAGCTATTAGCAAAAATGTATGAGCAGTCAGAAAGCAAAGCAGAAAAGAAGCAGTACCGGGTGCTGAACGCACTCAAGGCTGCAGCCTTCTTAAATCTGGCAGTTTTCTACTTCCTGTATAATATCAATGTAGCTCAGGGTACTAATCCTGCTTGGGATTATGCCTGGTGGCAGCGGCTGACGCTGTGGAGCATTGTTGTTCTGTGCGGTATGACCTTCAGCCAGGGCAGCAATTACCTCAAATGGGGATTGGGCCTTTTGGGTGTAGGTACTGCGATTTCGCTTTGCACCTATCTTTTTACACCGCAGCATCCCATTTATTTCGGCATCTTTACCTTCCTTGGTCTTGCATATCTGGTAGTACAGCCCATTCATTGGTGGCTGCAGAAGTCTCCCGGTTCCTGCGGTTGGCTGTTATCTGCAATAGCCTATGATTTGACAAGGCATCTTACCGATGGCGTGATCATCTGGCAGGGTAAGATAATTGGACATCTGCCGTCCTTCCTGTACGGTGACTGGAACGTATGGCTGGGGCTGCCCGGTGCAGAATTTGTCTCGCTGGAGTATGTGCCTTTCCTGCCTAATATCTTCTTATTCTTGTGCGGCCTCTACCTGTTCCAGTTTATGTCCGAGCATGAAAAAGGACAAGCTTATCTGAAAAAGCTGAGCTAACTAAAAAAACCTTTCTTTAAAAGTCAATTTGCATAGAAATTCTCGTAGTTATACAGTTTATTTGCATATGGTGTTATCTCTCTGCTTATTTCTTCTTAACCTTTAACACCCCATGCTTTTAGCCAATGTCCCAACAAAGCTAATCTCCCCGGACTCATAATTAACGAGAGAGAAAGAAGAAAATCCTCCGTAGCTGGCGAGCTATCGGAGGATTTTTCTTTATGGCTGATTCAATTTAAAGCTGTCTAAGGAATAAATGGCCTGGGGCAGATAGTTATCTGCCTGCAGCGCAGGCATTACGTACAGCAGCTGGTAGGTTTTGCCGTTCTGCTGAGCTTCTGCGGTCAAAAGCAGCTTGTTGCCGTGATAATCATTGTGGGCACTCAGGCGGCAGGTCCAAATTAACTGATGGCCATGCTGCCATTGCCAGTATACTTTGGCATTTTCATAGACCGGCAGAGCTTCTGTTGCCTTAAAGCTTGCAGTGTCCGTAGGGTCAAGCACGGTTGCTGCCAACATCAGAGTGTTGCCTGCAGTGCGCACCAGCATAGCTCCTTCGGCTTGCGGCAGGTCTGCCAGCGGATTTTTACCGAAGGACTTAGGCACTGCTATACTATAGCCGCCGGCTTCACTGCTGACGCTAATGAAATCACTTGCCTGCGGTGTACGCATGAACTGCCTGGGCAGAGGCGGCTTGCCTACCAGATTCAGCTTTGGCTTAGGCTTGGGCTTATCTGCAGGCGGCACAGGCTCATTGCTGATAACAGGCGGTTTAGCTGCAGTGTTTGCAGCAGCTGGTGTTGTTGGCACTTCTGCCATAGGTGCTTTTGCTTCATTCACTGTCGTGGGCGCTTCGGCTGCTGTTTCTTCCTGCTTTGGCGTTGCCGGTACAGTAGGAGCAGTGCTTACGATGTTATTGTCTGCAGCGTGTTCCTCTGCTTGGGAAGTGTCAATACTGCTTTCGGCTTCCGTCGGCTCAGCCTGTTGAGCCGGAGAGGTGGAAACTACAGTAGGCTGCGTAGCATAATTTGGCAGTTCCTCGGCTGTAGCTGCAAAGCTGCTGCCTGCAAGGCTGAGCAGCAAAGAGCAGATTAAGATTGTGCGCCTCATAGTTTATTGCAGACTTCGTTGATGGCTGCTTCGTCTACACGCATAGCGGCGATAGTTTTTTCCATCAGCTCGTCTAAAGGCCAGCCAAGGATATCGGAACCTTGTTTGATTACATCGCGGCTGCAGCCGGCTGCAAAGTGTTTATCCTTAAATTTTTTCTTCAGGGATTTCAGCTCCATGTCCTGTACGCTTTTGGAAGGGCGCATCAGGGCAGCGGCGCCGATTAAGCCGGAAAGCTCATCGATAGCGAAAAGCACTTTTTCCATCTGATGCTCCGGTTTGATGTTGGCAGCAGTCAGGCCCCAGCCATGGCTGGCAGTGGAACGGATAATGCTTTCGTCTACGCCGTGCTCGCGCATCAATTCCTGAGATTTTACGCAGTGCTCTTCGGGATACAGCTCAAAATCCAGGTCGTGCAGCAGGCCTACGATGCCCCAGTATTCCTCCTGATCTGCATAGCCAAGTTCCTTGGCAAAGTAACGCATAATGCCTTCTACAGTCAGCGCATGACGCAGATGAAAGGATTCCTTGTTATATTGACGTAATAAATTCCAGGCTTCTTCTCTGTTCATATTATTGTCCTCCTAATGCTTTGTTATTTTTCTATAAAATGCGGGTGCTTAGCTCGCTTTTAAATATTTTCAGCCTTCGGATGCTTGGTACGGTAATCGCTGATCATATCGTGCAGCGTAGTGTGGTCAACTACGCCGTCAATGGCCTGCTGAATTTTTTTGTAAAGACCGATGGTGATACAGGAGTCAAACTGATCGCAGGGGGTTTTGCAGTCCAGGCAGGATACGGGAGCAAGACTGCCCTCGACTGTGCGCAGGATTTCGCCGACAGTGTATTCATCAGGCGTGTGCGCCAGACGATAGCCTCCCTGAGCGCCGCGGGCACTTTGGACAAAGCCTGCTTTACTCAGCTGGTGAATAATTTGCTCTAAGTATTTATCGGAAATATTTTGCCGTTGGGCAACTGTTTTTAATGGTATATAGCTACCGGTGTGGTTGATTGCTAAATCGAGCATCAATCGCAGGGCATAACGTCCCTTGGTAGAAATTTTCATTACGGTCACAACCTTTCTAATGACTATATTCTACTATGAATTTAGTAGGAATTCAATAATGATTATCATATCTGTGTTATGCTGGCATAAATTAATGATTCTGCACACCGAATATGAAAATGCTAGTGCCATTTTATTACTTTTGTGTTAAAATACCCTTATACAACTATTTTTGGAGGAAGTAAGATGGAAAAAAATAAATTAGATAAAACCTTTAAGCATTATCTGGGAATTTTTACCGAGGATAAGGAATTGGGCAAGATTCTGAACAAGGTATCCTTCCAGGAATTATTCAATCCTAAGTTTTTGCAGGAAAACAGCAAATTTACTTCTATGGATGATATGATCTGGCGCAGCGGTTTTGGCATTATGAACCTGATGGAAGTAGAAAATGTTAATCAGGATAAGTGGAATGAGTATATTGCCAAAAATACCGAATGTGAAACCTGGCACGATTTTGGCAAGGTAGCAATGATTGACTGGATGAAAAACAAACTGGAAGAAGTAAAAAAATCCAAAAACTAAAATCTTCGTTGCCGGAGCTGAATGCTTCGGCAATTTTTGCCTTATGAGGGGAATGAATAATGGAAATAGTTTTACATGCATTAAACGGTGTGCTGACCATTATGCTGATGATTGCTGTCGGCTTTTATTTAGAGCTCAGGGGCTGGTTCAGCGAGGAAAGTGTGGCGCTGATTTCGCGTCTGGTGAATTATGTCTGCCTGCCTACATATATGCTGACCAATATTTTGGGGCAGTTTAAGCATGACCAGCTTATCACGCTTTCACATGGCCTGATTGTACCGGTTATTTCGATGCTGGCAGGCTATTTTATCAGCAGGCTGCTCGGACGTCTGATAGGTGTTCCGCGGGAGCACAGAGGAATTTTTGCTATCTGCGTCAGCTTTTCCAACACAATTTTTATCGGCCTGCCGTTAGGTATAGCCTTGTTCGGTGATGCCGGCGCTCCTTATATTATGATTTACTACATGGTAAACACAACACTTTTCTGGACTATCGGCTTTCATGATTTGGCAAGCAGCAATGGCGTAACCATGCCGCTTTTCAGCCGTAAGACACTGAAAAGCATTATGTCGCCGCCGCTTATGGGCTTTATGCTGGGCGTAGTGATGGTACTGCTGGAATGGAATCTGCCTGAGCCGGTATTCAAGTCCTTTCATTATCTGGGAAGCATGACTACGCCGCTGGCGATGCTGTTCATCGGTATTGCCATGAGCAAAACCCGTTGGGAAGAAATTGCCGTAGGCAAGGAGCTGGTAGTTGCTATGCTGGGACGCTATTTAATCTGTCCTTGGATAGTTTTCCTTATCCTGCCGTTTTTCCATCTGGAGCCAATGATGGAAAAGGTATTTGTAATTATGGCGGCCATGCCGGCGATGACCAATACGGCGATTGTGGCCAAAGGCTATGGCGGCGATTATAAATATGCTGCCATGCTGACGGCGGTAAGCACGGTGCTGGCGGTCTTTGCAATACCGTTTTATATGTGGCTGGTACACTGAAAAAGATTTGCTGTTATAAATGTCGCTGTTTGTGATAAAATAAGCATAGAGTGGTTTAAAATATAAATGTTGCAAATGAGGAGGACTGAATTATGGAGTATAACAAGCTGTCTGACGAAATAATTGCCAAGCTGCAGGCCTTGGTCGGCGTGCAGAATGTAGTGACGGATGCAGGGCAGATGGAAATATATGCCCATGATGAAGTAACTGACCCGGCCTATCATCATATGCCTGAGGCTGTCGTATTTGCGGAAAATGCACAGCAGGTGGCAGCTGTGGTCAAACTGGCGAATGAATATATCTTCCCGGTTGTGCCACGCGGCGCAGGCACAGGTCTTGCCTGCGGTGCAGTGCCCATTTACGGCGGTGTAGTGCTTTCGCTCGAAAAGATGAATAAAATTATCGAGGTTAATGCCGATGCTATGTACGCAGTTGTAGAGCCGGGTGTGCGCACCTCGGATTTGCAGGCTGCGGCTGAAGCTAAGGGAGCCTTTTATGCAGGCGACCCCTGCAGCGGGGATTCCTGTTTTATCGGCGGCAATGTGGCAACCAATGCCGGCGGCAACCGCGCGGTTAAATACGGTACTACGCGTCATCAGGTATATGCCGTTGAGGTGGTAAGTCCTACCGGCAAGATTGTGCAGCTGGGAGCACGCCTGCAAAAGCAGACTACAGGCTATTGCCTGGAGCAGCTGATAATCGGCAGTGAGGGTACTCTTGGTATCATTACACAGATTACAGTGAAACTGCTGCCGTTGCCTAAGTACAGCATGGATCTGCTGGCGGTTTTTGAATCCCCTGAGGATGCTATAGGTACGGTAAACAAGCTGATTATGGCCGGTATTATGCCTACTTGCGTAGAATACATGGATAATATCACTATCAAATCCGTAGAGCGTTATCTCGGTACAACGCTGCAGGGCAGTGACAAGGGCAATTATCTTATCGTAGAAGTGGAAGGCACCAGCGAGGATGACTTGGATGAAAAGGCGTGTACGATGGATGAAATTTGCTCGGAAAACGGTGCCGGCGATGTGCTGGTAGCGGAGCACGATAAAATTTGGCAGGCACGCAAGGCCTTCGCCGAAGCAGTGCGTGCGGAAAGTCTGATTGTCTGCAAGGAGGACGTTGTCTGCCCGGTAGATCATGAGCCTGCGCTGCTGGCGGAAATTTTGCGTCTGGCCGATAAATATCAGCTGGTAACACGCATTGCCAGTCATGCCGGTGACGGTAATATCCATCTGAATATCCTGAAGCAGGAGCAGGAGAATTATGCGGACTGGGATGCCAGAGTCAAAGCCAACCAGCAGGAGCTGTACCGCTTTATTTACGCACACGGCGGTCGCTTGAGCGGTGAGCATGGCATTGGCTATAAACGCAAACAGCTGATGGAAGAATTCACTAATCCTGATGAGCTGGAAATGATGCGGGCTATTAAAAAAGCCCTGGATTCCAATAATATTTTGAATCCGGGCAAAATTTTCGATATAGAGTAGCATATATTAAGCAAAAGGGCATTGCCAAGAGGTGATGCCTTTTTTGCTGCATTGATTTTTTATATATAACGCATAAACTATATTGATGTTTGGAAATACGTTCGCAAAGAATCGGTAAACAACAAACAAAAATTCATAAAAGTGTTGACAAAGTTTGCGCTGCACACTATAATATAAGCAAACAGAAATTTATTGGATGGTGATAGATATGAAAAAGTTTTTAAGTATTATCTGCTGTGCTTGTTTCTTTTATGCCAGATATAGTGCTGTGTTTGCTGACGAACCTGTTTATAAGGAATATACGGTGACTGTCGCTGAGGGCGAAACGCTGTGGGAAATTGCCGGTCGTCATACAGAAGCGCGTGAGGATGTGCGGGAGGTTATTTTCCGCATCGAACAGGCGAACAAACTTAACTCTAAGCATATTTATCCCGGTCAGGTTTTGAAGGTGCCGCTGCGCGTTCATGATAACGGGCTGATGGTAGCGGAAAGATAAATGAGAATATAATATATAATAAGCAAAATGATAAGGGCTGTTGTATCTGCAGGGTGGTACAACAGCCTTTGGTGCTTTCAATAAAGTATAACTCAGCAAGAACATCAGTATTATGATCTTTAAGGATACGGTTCGGCAGTGGGAAATGCGAGTTCCGGGCAGTAACAATCTCGTTACTTTAATTTCACAGAATGCTTGCAAGGCTTTTGACGATGCTTGTCGAATATAATAAATATTCGAGGAGGTATGCGTTATGAGAAATAAGAAATGGATTGCGGCAGCACTTGTGTGCGGTTTTGTTTTAGGTAACAGTATGCCTGCGGCGCAGGCCGGTATTTTGGATAAGGTCCTGAAGGGCGGCGTTATCGGCTATGCTGTAGATGCTACCGCTCCGGCATTGAATAATGCAATTAACTCTGTAACGGCCAAGTATGGTGTAAGCTCGACGGATGCTACGAAGGTAGTACCTGTTATTTCTGTCGGTGACGGCAGCCGTGCCGGTGCGGCACAGGTTTCCGGCCCGCAGTCAAAGGTTGACCAGGTGAAGGCGGCGCTGATGATTGAGCAGACACTTTTGGGAGTACGCTGCAAAGTGCTGATTCCGGTAGACAATGTGTCCTATCAAAATGTTAACCGTGTGCAGGGCGTTGGCGTGAGCGCTTCTCTGGACGTAAAGCTTTAAGAAGAGTGAAATAAGACATAAAAAACCAGCATATCATATTGATATGCTGGCTTTTTTATGAAAAGCTTATTCGTTTACTTTGTACCAGAAGGGACGCAAGAAGTGCAGATAGCATACCTCGTTAACTTCAGGACCGGGATCACGGCGCCCGATTTGTACGCGGATTTCCTGATCACCGATTTTTACCAGATAATCGATGATTTCACCAAGAAAGGCCTTGCGGATAACTGTACCACGCACGCCGTTGGGATCGGTTTCGCTGGTAAAGCGAATTTCTGTCGGACGGCTGGCGAGGTTGAAGACAGTTTCGCCACGCATACGGTTTGGGATAATAAGTGCGGACGGAAGTGCATGCTGTGAGCCTTTGATGAAAGCCTGGTTTCCTTGCCAGGTAACATCAGTGAAGCTGGATACACCGATGAAGCTGAAAACAAATTTGTTGGATGGGTTGTTGCAAACATTGAGCGGTGTATCAATCTGCTGCATAACACCTAATTTCATAACCAGAATACGGTCAGAAAGTGCCATTGCTTCGGATTGGTCATGTGTTACGTAAATAATGGAGAAGCCATACTTACGCTGCAGGTCTTTGATTTCAAAGCGCATTTCCTCACGCAGATGCGGGTCCAGACTGGAGAGAGGCTCGTCAAGCAGCATGACATCAGGATTAATAGCCAACGCGCGTGCTAAAGCAACGCGCTGCTTGCCGCCGCCTGACAGGTTGGCCGGGCTGTCTTCTGCTGATTTCAGCAGGTTGGTAGCAATGAGAGCATCACGGGTGCGCTGGTCAATTTCACTCTTGGGCAGTTTGCGCAGACGCAGCGGAAAAGCAACGTTTTCGTAAACGCTCATGTGGGGCCATACAGCAAAGGCCTGGAAAACCATGCCGAAATTACGGTTTTCCGGAGGTGTATAGTAATGCTTTTTAGGTGAGGAAAGCAGGCGGTCGCCTACCCATACTTCACCGTCAGACAAATCTTCGAAGCCTGCTACCATACGCAGGGTGGTAGTTTTGCCGCAGCCTGATGGTCCCAGCATGGAGAAGCATTCACCCTTGCCGATTTCCAGATTTAGGTTATTGACAGCGGTTACATCACCAAATTGTTTGGTTACATTTACTAAACGGATATAGGACATAATTAACCCTCTACTTTCTTGGTAAAACGATTAATCAGCATCTGACCGACTACAATCAGGATCAGGGCGATACCTGCGAGGGCTGTAGACATAACCGTTTCGCCGTCCTCGTTTAAGGTATAGATAGCAACACCGATAGTTCTGGTGGTAGGAGCATACAGCATAATGGATACGGTTAATTCGCGCAGTGCCGGCAGGAAAATCAGGAAGAAAGCACTGATCATACCGGGCTTAACCAAAGGAATAACAATATCCTTTAATGATTGCCACATGGTTGCGCCGCAGGAGCGGGATGCTTCCATCAGAGAATCGTGTACCTGTTCCAGGGCTGCAGAGTTAGCCTTCAGAGAGAAGGCCATGTAGCGGGCGATGTAGGCTACAAGAATAATCCATACTGTGTTGTAGAGGTTAACGCCAAATTGGCCGCTCCAGGCAAGGATTACGCCGAGGGCAATAACGGAGCCGGGGACGGAGAATGGCAGCATACCCAAAAATTCCAAAATAACTTTGCCGCGAAGCTTCATCTTAACAATTACATAGGAAATCATAACACCGGCAAACATAGTGATAATTGCTGCTGCCAGGCCTAAGCTGATACTGTTGAAGATAGCGTCTTTGGTAACTTCGTATTCAAAGAAAATATATTTGTAGTTGTCCAAAGACAGGTTTTCCATCGTAAAGGGCAGGCCGTAGGTCTTAACGCCGCCTACAAGGAAGATAACTGCCGTGGGCAGCAGAATCGTGAAGGCGATGTAAGCCAGGCAGAAAAACAGCAGCGGATAACGCAGGCCACGCAGTGTGAGCTCCATAGGACGGAAGCTTTTGCCGCCGATAATCTGATAATGGCCGTTGCTGAGAATTTTTTGCTGTGCCCAGATAATGCAGGCTGCGGAAACAACCAGTACGGTTGCCAGTACGGTACCGGTACGGATAGATTCAAAGCTGCCGCCGCTCTGGTGAATCTTTTCATAAATAAGTGTCGGGATGTTGTAAATACCCTGTTCAATACCCAAAACAGCTACAGTACCGAAGTGAGCCATGGAGTAAAGCATAATCAGCAGCGCACCTCTCATGATAGATGGCATAACCAGCGGAATGGTGATTTTGCGGGTAATCGTAAACAGGCCGGCACCAGAAATACAGGCAGATTCCTTCAAGGTCGGGTCCATACGTTCCAATGCACCGCAAACCTGGATAAATACGAACGGGAAAAGATACATAACCTCTACGGCACTGATGCCATGGTAGGTGTAGATATCGAAAACCGGACCGGAAAAACCGAAGGTTTCGATAAAGAATTTGTTGATATAACCGGAGTTAGGAGATAAAAGCATTTTCCATGCTAATGTACCGATGAATGATGGCAACATAAAGGGGACAAGGAAAAGGCTTTTCATAAAGTTTTTATAGGGCAGGTCAGTACGTGTTACCAGCCAGGCAAAGAAGGTACCGACAATAGTACTGCCGATAGTGGTCATGCTGGCGATAATCAGTGAATTTATGAGAGCCTGGAAGGTTTCAGGCTCGGTGAGTACTGCATAAAAGTCGTGGCTGTTGAAGGAGCCGTCAACAAAGAATGCGTTAAACAAAATCAGAAGTACCGGCCAGGCAACGAAGATGACCAGTACGGCGATAGAGATAAAAAGAATCAGCTGAGCTACGCCAAAGCCGGAATCTTTTTTGATGGTGCCTGTGCTCATTATTCCTCTACCTCCTTCAATTGCTCTGCATCAAACCAGAGCAGGCTGCGGAAGGTGATGTAGCATTCGTCGCCTTCCTTAAACATCAGATTGTTATTGATAGCTTCATGCGTCAAAAGCTCTGTACGCAGGCTTTCACCGTCAATATCGATGGCATAGTCCATGGTTGCACCCAAGAAGTTGGCACGGTGGATAATACCTTTAAGTCCGGGGCCTTCACGGTGGATTTCTACATCTGAAGGACGGAAGGCTGCTACTCAGGCAGCTGCTTTGCCCTGAGGTGCTTCCCAAGGAACCTCCTGAGTGCCGTTACACACAACAAATTTGCCGTTAGCTTCTTTGACTGCCAGGAAATTAGCAATGCCCATAAATTTAAAGATGAATAAATCAGCAGGCTTTTCAAAAATTTCGTAGGGAGTGCCGATTTGGCGGATATGTCCCTGGGCATCCATAATAGCAATGCGGTCGGAAATAGCCAGTGCTACTTCCTGGTCATGGGTTACATACATAACAGTGATGCCGAATTTGCGCTGCAGTGCTTTGATTTCAAAGCTCATTTCTTCACGCAGGTTAGCATCCAGGTTACTCAGGGGTTCGTCAAGCAGCATTACGGACGGGTCAGATACTAAGGCTCTCGCCAAAGCTACGCGCTGTTGCTGTCCGCCGCTGAGCTCGGAAGGAAGGCGTTTTTCCAAACCCTTCATGCCGACTATTTCAACCATATCCATAACCAGCTTGTCGATTTCATCTTTAGGGCGTTTTTCCATTTTCAGCGGATAAGCAATATTTTCGTAAACCGTCATGTGCGGCCATACTGCGTAATCCTGGAACACGATACCAAGACCGCGTCTTTCCGGGGGAATATATTCGCCGCTGCTGCTGTCGGCAACAATAGTATTATCAATACTGATTTTACCGGCATCCGGAACCTCGTGGCCTGCAATAAGGCGGATAAGGACAGTTTTGCCGCAGCCGGAAGGTCCAAGCAGGGTAAAGCGTTCACCTTTTTTGATATTCAAATCCAGGTTTTGCAGTACCTGGTGCTTAGCGTACCCCTTGGCGACATTTTCAACTTTAATAATGTCTTCAATTCTAAATAAAACTCCTTTTTGTTGAAAAAAGGCGGTACAGGTCAAACCTGTGCCGCCATTGCTTTGACTTACTAAATTTGACTGAGCTTGTCTGAAGCTTATTTCTTAACCTGCATAATACCAGAGAACTTCTTAATGGTATCTTCTTTGGCCTTTACAGCTTCTTTGTAATCAATCTTAATGGATTTTTCCAGAGCAGCCTTCGGAGCCGGCAGATTAAATTTAGCAGGGATTTCTACGTCCTCGCGTACAGGGATGGTGCCTTGCTTTGCAACCAGGGTTTGTGCTTCTTTGCTCAACAGATAATCAACAAACTTTTTAGCAGCATCCAGTTTAGGAGTGCCTTTGAAAATAGCTACCGGGCTGGGAACTACCAGGAGTTCAGGCGGATAGCACATTTGCAGATGAGCACCTTTGGCAATCTTAGCGTTGGTGATATAGTCAACTGCTAAGGAAGAAACAAGCTCGCCAGAAGCGGTATCGTCGATAACTTGACCGGAGCCTTTACCGATGCGGCCGCCGTTAGCTTTGATATCTTCAAAGAATTTCCAACCGAATTGTTTTTCCAGCAGTGCTACGCTCATGTAAGAGGTGCCGGAAAGAGCCGGGTTAGCAATACCGAAGCCGTTTTTGTATTCCGGTTTCAGCAGGTCAGACCATTGGGTAGGAGCAGTTTTGATTTTGTCGGTGTTAATGATGATGCCCAGGGTACCAAGACGTGCTGCATGGAAAGAGCCATCATAATCGTTGAACGGGTTAACAGTTTCTTTTAATACCGGGCTTTGGTATTTTTCCAAAATGCCCTCATCTTTCATTTTATAGAAATCAGGAACTTCACTGGTTCAGATAACGTCTGCCAAAATTTTGCCGCTTTGACGTTCAGCAGCGATTTTAGCCATCAGCTTGCCTGCACCGGCAGACTGATAGTCGACATCAATATCCGGATTTTGTTTCTTGAAGCCCTCAACGATGCCTTTAATCAGAGATTCCTTCATAGAGGTATAGATGATAAGTTTTTTGTCATTAGCAGGAGCAGCTTTCTTATCCCCGCTACCGCCGCCGCAACCAGCTGTAAGCATAGTTACGAGCATTACGAGCAACAGTGCCCATAAACTAGTTTTCTTTGCCATTGATAAAACCTCCTTGAAAATACCGCAGCAGTTGCCGACGGTTATTATTACTATTCCGCTTTTGTATACACATTGTCTACAAAAACGCAACAATACTTTACTTAAATTTAACAAAAAATTTACTAAACTGTAAGATAATTCCCGAAAGTCGCACTGTTTTTTAATTTTAGTAAGCGGCAATGTGGTGCATTTTATTTTAACTAAGTGCGTTATAAATCTCAGAATTTGTTTGAACAATATTATTGAAGCAATAAAAAAGGCCGGCAGATAAACTGCCGGCGCAGGTCCGTATTAAATAATTGGCGATACATTCAATGCCATGGGGCCGTGTTTACCGCGTGAAAGATGATAGGAAACACGCTGGCCTTCCTGCAGACAGCGATAGCCGTCGGAACGGATGGCTGAAAAATGCACGAAAACTTCCTGACCATTGCGTGCCTCAATAAATCCATAGCCTTTGGTATTATTAAACCATTTTACTGTACCAATACTGAGCATAAATTAGCACCTTCTTAGATAAATTTTATACTAACAGCTGTTGTAATGGATTATAGCACATAATCTAACAGAATACAAGAAAAATTCAGAAAATTTAAGCACATAAATTAGAGTAAGAAAAATCTTACTCTAAAATTACTCTAAAATGCTCCATTTGTCGAAAATATGTAGCCTGTTGCTGTAAAGCTGTATCCAGCGGCCAACGAGGATGGCTGCGGCAATCGTGCCTACGCCTACGCCGCGCATAGCACCGAAGTGCATAAAGGAAATTGCCAGGCTGATAGCGACGAGCGTGCAGTCGAAGCAGTTTTTGATGATGCTGAATCTAATTTTGCTGATAAAAGAAATAACCAGTACGATACCTTCACCGGCTGCAACGAAAATTTTAGCACGTATACAGATAAAAACGCCTAAGGCAAGGATGATGGTGCTCAGAATACAGTCAAACCATTGCCAGAACAACGTATCAGGTGCTACCCAGTCTAGCAGACTCATTGAAAAATCTATACAGTAGCCGAAGGCAATCAGTGTTATAAGCTGGCCCAACAGCTCACGCCAGTAAATTTGCCGCAGCAGAATGGGCTGGGCAATAATAAAAAGCAGATTCAGGACTATAGTTATTTCACCGATGCTCCAGGGCGTAAACATACTCAGAACCCATGGTACACTGGAAATGGGCGAGGTGCCTAAATCAGCTGTACAGGAAAGAGCGATGCCGAGTGTCATGGTAAAGATGCCTACGAGAAACATACAGCAGCGCTGCGGAAAATATTGCTTGTGCAAGCTAAGAACCCCTTTGAAAAAATAAAAGACGCCTATGTACGGTAGTCATTACTGTACAAGAATGTTATATATATTATACCATTTTTTGTATGAAATACACAATACGGCTTGTCGGCAGGTGTAAAGCCTTTGCTTTTCAGCGGTTGATGTAGTACAATAATATATTGAAGAAATATATCCATAAAGGAGGATAACCTGTGATTCGTAAAACATCTGCCATGGTTGAGGCCGGTATTTTAGCTGCCGTTGCCATCGTTATGGCTTTGATAAGTATGTATGTGCCTGTGCTGGGTGCTTTTGTTAATTTTGTCTGGCCCTTGCCAATAGTTATCTGCGGCTGCCGTCACGGACTGAAGTGGAGCATTATGACGCTGCTGGTTGCTACCGTGATTATCGCGATGATTATCAGCCCAATTAATGCCTTTTTCCTGGCGGCTATTTTTGGCCTTTTGGGCCTGATTTTAGGCGAGTGTATGCGACGTCATCTGCCGCCGATGAAAATGATGCTTTACGGCAGTGTCGGCGCTGTAATTGCGTTGGTGCTGAATATCGTGCTTAGCTTCTGGGTACTTGGTATTGACCCGATTGAGATGATGTTCAGCTCCTTCCACCAAAGCCTGGAGCAGCTGACGGTTTATTACCGCGAGCATGGCATGAGCGAGGCCGATATCAAAAAGACTGTCGACGGTTATGCTGAAATGCTGCGCATGATGCGCATTATCATGCCGGGTGCATTCATGATGTGTGCGCCGTTGATGGCTTTTGTGAACTACATGGCAGCAAAAAAGATTCTTACGAAGTTGGGTGAAAGCTTTGAAGCCTTCCCGCCGTTTACGATGCTGCAGGTTCCCGGCTGGATTTTGTGGCCTTATGCTGCGTCTTTGTTTGCGGTAACTTATTATTATCAGCATGATCAGGCAAGCTGGATGTATACGCTGTCTGTCAATGTACAGACGGTCTGCAGCTTTGTGCTGGTTTTGCAGGGCATTGTGCTGCTGTACTGGTTTGTAGAAACAAAGCACAAGCCGCGCTGGTGGGCCAATATCGGTATAGCGCTGCTCTTTATAGTGCCTATCTTTACTCAGATTATGGTTTATGTAGGTGCCTTTGATATTGTTATGGACTTCAGGAAAATCCGTCCTGCAAGCAGATTCAGAAAACAAAGGTAAAGTTCGGCAACTGTGCCGGATTTGAGGTGAAAATAATGTTCAGTAGGTTTAACCGGAATATGAATTCCAAAGCAGATACTAATATTTATTTGCTGATAATTGTGCTGCTGGCAATATTAGTCTGCTATCTGCAGCCTAAGCTGATTTTTCCTGCACTGATTCTTTTTGGCGTTATCTATTATTTCAGCCGCCAGAATCTTATTAACAGGGAAATCTTCTTCAGCAGTTATCTGGATAATATTATCCGCAATATTGAACGTACCAACCATTTTGCGGTGCGCAAGCTGGATGTAGGCATTGCAGTTTTTTCCAAAGATGGCAAGCTGCAATGGAAAAATGAATTATTTGCCGCCTGGACAGGCAAAAGTAATCTGGAGGGCAAAAAGCCTGAGGAAATTCTGCCGTTGGCACAGAATGCTTTTGAGCTGATGAGCGTGCGTGACGGAGAGCAGGTTATTCAGATTGAAGACCACTATTATCGTATGCGCTATTACAGTGTAGAAACGCAGGAGCGTCACAGCAAAAAGGAAAATACCTCTAGCGGCCTGATGCTGTATCTGACGGATATCACGGATTATGAGCTTTTGCGCCAGAAATACAGCAATGATAAGCTGTGCCTGGCTTATGTGCGCTTTGATAACTACGAAGAGGTTATGCGCGGGCTGAGTGAAACCAATATGGCCAATTTGAATGGCGAAATCAATGAGCTGCTGACCAAGTGGGCTGCCTCTAAGCAGGGCTTTATCTGCCGCATGAACAAGGAAAGCAGCCTGATGGGCTTTTCCATGTCTGCCGTAATGGATATGATGGAAGATAAGTTCATGATTCTCGATAAGGTTCGCGAAATCCGCAGTGGTAATAAAATACCGCCGACTGTAAGTATAGGCGTAGCCTGTGACGGCGTTACGCTGGAGGAGCTTATCGGCAATGCCAATAAGAGCCTGTATCTGGCATTAGGACGCGGCGGTGATCAGGCTGTTGTTATGAAGGATAAGAATACGCAGTTCTTTGGCGGCACGAGCAGTGTCGGTGCCAAAAGTACGCGTGTACGTGCCCGCATCGTGGCGCAGACGATTCATGAGCAGATGCTGCAGGCTGACCGTATCTTTGTTATGGGACACGTTAATGAGGATTATGATGCCATCGGCGCTACCATTGGTATGGCTAAGCTGGGCCTGTCGCTGGGCAAGGAAACCTATATTGTCAGCAGCGAGCATAACGCTTATTATAAGCGTATTACCGAGGTGCTGGATAATGAGAATATCATTCTTTCGGCTAACGAAACAAAGTATATAGATATTATGCGGAGCGGTGCCGATGCTTTACCGTTGGTTACCAATAAGAGCCTTTTGGTTATCGTCGATCATCACCGTGAGGTGCTTTCGGCCAGCAAGGCTGTGCTGCAGGCTTGCAGAAACCGCATTATCATCGACCATCACCGTCGTGCCGAGGATATTATCGGCGATACAACGCTGCTGTATCTGGAGCCTTCCAGCTCGTCTACCAGTGAGCTGGTAACGGAGCTGATTGGTTACTTTGATGACCGGCTGGATATTACGCCGGCGGAGGCAACAGCCTTGTATGCCGGTATTGTACTGGATACGAAAAACTTCAATGTGCAGACAGGCGAGCGTACCTTTGAGGCTGCCGCTTTGCTGCGCCGCTGCGGTGCTAACCCGAATCTGATACGCCAGCTGTTTAAGGATGATTTGAGCTTTGTACAGCAGAAGGCTAAGCTGATAGCCGGAGCAAGAATGCCGATACCCGGTTTATCTGTTGCAGTTATGCGTAATGCCGATAATGATACTATGTCTTCCGTGCTTGCCGCGCAGACAGCGGATACTCTGATTACCATTGAGAGTGTAGCTGTAGGCATGGCAATTGTTGAATATAAAGATGGTTCCCTGAGCATAAGTGCCCGCAGTGACGGCAGCGTCAATGTGCAGGTAATTATGGAAGAGCTGGGTGGCGGCGGTCATCAGACGGTGGCCGGTGTGCAGCTGGCAAATAAACGTGCCAGGGATGTAGAAGCGCAGATTATTGCGCTGACTAAAAAACAGTTAGAGGAGTGTCGAACAGATGAAAGTAATTCTTTTACAAGATGTTAAAAGCTTAGGCAAGAAAGGTGAAATCGTAGAAACCGCCGAAGGTTATGGCCGCAACTACCTGCTGCCGCGTAAATTGGCTAAGGAAGCTACCGCAGCTAACCTCAACCAGGCTAAACAGGACCAGGCAACCGCTAAGCATCGTGCAGCTCAGGCTAAGGATGAGGCTGTTGTTTTGGGCGCGCAGGTAGAAAAGGTTGTAGTAACTATGAAGGTACGCGTGGGTGAAAACGGTAAAATGTTTGGCTCCGTAACCTCCAAGGACGTTGCTGAGGCTTTGATTAAACAAACCGGTCTGAACATTGACCGTCGTAAAATCGAGCTGAAATCCGCAGTTAAAGGCTTAGGCGAATACACCGCTGTTGCTAAGCTGCATACCGATGTAACTGCTACCTTCAAGGTTATGGTAGTTGCCGAATAATTTCAGAGCGAAGCTGATGCATGTGGCAGTCGCCGGTGGCGGCTGCCACTTTTACTTTGATGCACACACTGGTAAAATGGTCGTTGACCCTGCTACCTTCCATTATGTAGCACAAAAGCCGACAGGCTTTTTGGATTTCTTTACTTCCATCAACAAGGGCTTTAAGGGTGGCATCACCATTATCGCCTTCCTGTTTATGGTTGGCGGTTCGTTGAACATTCTGCCCAAGACCGGCGCCATTGTTGCCGGCCTCAGTGCTTTAGTTAAAAAAATACGCAATCACAGCATTCTGCTGATTCCGGTGCTGATGACTACTTTAATAAGCAGGCAATATAACGAATTTATAAAGGAAGTACGCTGCTGATATAGGCTGCTGGGAAAAATTAACTTTTCCTAAGTAATTTATATCACAGGTACTTCCTTTTTTGATTATTTAGGTGTAAAATATTTGCTGTTCCGCAATTATTTTTGAATACTTGCGGAATATATGAGAATACAGGTCAAAAGATGATTTTGACCGACGAGAGATTTAAAAAAACTAAGCTAATCTGCAATAAGAATTATGAGAGAATGAGAGGGATGCAGATGGAAGTAGCAGGCTTTTTGGCCTTAGGTATTTTAGTCGGTTTATTGGGGGCGCTTTTAGGCATTGGCGGCGGTATGGTGATTGTACCGCTTCTGGTGTTTGCTTGGGATTATGAGCCGCAGCTGGCTATCGGTACTTCGGTGCTGATGGTATTGATGAATGCTGTTTCGGGGACCTGGGGGTATATCAGGCAGAAGAAGGTTTGCGTAGATGCGGCCTTGAAATTTGCCGTGGCTACCGTTCCCGGTGCATTTTTAGGCAGCTATGCCGCAGAATATCTGCAGGGCAGGCTTTTTTATCTGGTGTTCGGCGCTTTCTTTGTGCTGGCAGCGATAAATATGTATCGCAAGGCCAGTAAGAATGCGGCGGGTAAGACGGCCGGCGAGGTGCCGGAAGTCTATAACTGGAAGCTGGGCGTTCTTTGCAGCGTCGGTGTGGGTTTTTTAGCCAGCATTTTGGGCATAGGCGGCGGTATCGTCCACGTTCCCTTTATGGTTTATGTGCTGAATTTCCCGGTGCACGTGGCCATTGCTACTTCTACCTGCATTCTGGCAGTTTCCTCGCTTGCAGGCTTAGTTTCGCATGCTATGCTTGGGCATATTGTGTGGACCAGCGGTCTGGCGATCGGTGCGGGTGCCTTTGTCGGTGCTCAGGGCGGTGTAGCCTTGGCGCAAAGGCTGCAGTCCGGCATTTTGATGAAGCTGGCGAGTGTGCTGGTGCTGATTACCGGCATTAAATTTTTGTTGGATGCTCTATAAAGTGCAAGGTGTTTATAATTAAATATAGTACAGTAATAAGAGTTCAGTTTTGCATAAAAATGTGAGGCCAGATGTTAAAGTAATGACATCCGTCAGTTGTAACAATGTCATTGTTATGAAGAATACAGTGATGTAAATACATTACGGGGATCCTGAAGATACGCAAAAGCAGTCGCTATCATCGTTGATGATAGAGCGACTGCTTTTTTGCTGCCTGCAGCAACGCTTCAGGCGTTGCTTAGCAGTATGGTTGTGTAAGCTGTGAAGAATACATATATTAAAACTGAACATAGTAAATTGATGAGAAATGAATATACTAATAAGCTCAGATGTAGGTATAATACTACACATAACCTATTATTTGCATATATTTTGGAGGTGTTCACAATGAACGAACGTTATAAATTAAATGCACAGCTGGCACAGATGTTAAAGGGCGGCGTAATTATGGATGTTACGACACTGGAGCAGGCGCGTATTGCGGAGGCAGCAGGTGCCTCCGCTGTTATGGCACTGGAAAAGATTCCTGCCGATATCCGTGCAGCAGGCGGCGTAGCACGCATGAGCGACCTGAAGCTGATTAAGGAAATTCAAAACGCAGTTTCTATTCCTGTTATGGCAAAGGTGCGCATCGGTCATTTTGTAGAAGCACAGATTCTGGAGGCTCTGGAGATTGACTATATCGACGAGAGCGAGGTGCTTTCTCCTGCTGATGATGTTTACCATATCGATAAAACCAAGTTTAACGTACCGTTTGTCTGCGGTGCCAAGGATTTGGGCGAAGCATTGCGCCGTATCAACGAGGGTGCATCTATGATCCGTACCAAAGGCGAGCCCGGTACCGGTGACGTTGTGCAGGCAGTGCGCCATATGCGTAAAATGAATCAGCAGATTGCACAAATCGCCGCAATGGAAGAAAACGAACTGTTCAACGCTGCCAAGGAGCTGCAGGTTCCGTATGATCTGGTAGTTTACGTACATGAGCATAAACGCTTGCCGGTAGTAAATTTTGCAGCAGGCGGCGTAGCAACTCCTGCGGATGCAGCACTGATGATGCAGCTGGGTGCCGAGGGCGTATTCGTAGGCTCCGGTATTTTCAAATCCGGCGACCCGGCAAAGCGTGCGCAGGCCATTGTTAAAGCAGTAACCAATTTCAACGATGCAAAAATGCTGGCAGAGCTGTCCGAGGATTTGGGCGAAGCTATGGTTGGCATCAACGAGCCGGAAATTCAGCTGCTGATGGCGGAGCGTGGTAAATAATGAAAATCGGCGTTTTAGCACTGCAGGGTGCGTTTATTGAGCACGTGCAGGCCTTGCGTCAGCTGGGCGCGGAAGCTGTAGAGCTGCGTCAGTTGCCGGATTTGGAGCAGCCCTTGGACGGCATCGTCCTGCCGGGCGGCGAAAGTACGGTGCAGGGCAAGCTGCTGCATGAGCTTGGTATGTTTGCACCGCTGCAGAAAAAAATAGCGCAGGGCTTGCCGGTACTGGCAACCTGCGCAGGTATGATTCTGTTGGCGGAAAAGCTGACGAACGACAGCAAGTTGCACTTGGCCACTATGCCGATTACCGTGAAGCGTAATGCTTACGGCAGGCAGCTGGGCAGCTTTTTTACCGAGGCAGAATTCGGTAAGCTGGGCAAGGTGCCGATGACCTTCATCCGTGCGCCGTATATTGACAGCGTGGGGGATGGCGTAGAGGTGCTTGCTGCTGTAGATGAGCATATTGTGGCGGCACAGTACGGCAAGCAGCTGGATCTGGCCTTTCATCCGGAGCTTGACGTAGCCAAAAGCACGGGCATCCACGAATATTTTGTCAGCCTGTGTGTTGCGAAATAATTACAGCTTCAGATAAGGCTTCAGCACGGTAAACAGTGTGTCTAAGGCCGGATACAGCTTATCATCCGCCAGACCGGTGTAATTCATCAGCAGGGTGTGCGAGCTGTCGCCAACCTTTTCGTGATAATAGTCCGAAAGAAATTTAATCTGGATGCCCTTGCCTGCTGCAGCCTGCACAAGCTGAGAATCCTTGGCATCGGTAGCAAGATGCAGCAGAAAATGCAGACCGCTGTCCTCGCCTTCTACCGTAAGTGCGGGTGCAGCGTCGGACTGCGTGAGATACTGCAGCAGACGGTCGCGCTTGCTGCGGTAGTAGGTGCGCATTCTGTTGATGTGGCGTTCAAAATAACCGTCCTCGATAAATTTAGCGAGCGTAAACTGCTCAAAATTAGATACAGTACAGGAATAAAATCCGAGTTTGTCATAAAACAGCGATGCCAGGTGCGGTGGCAGCAGCATGTAGCTGATACGGAAGGTTGGTGCCAGCGTTTTGGAAAAGGTGTTGATATAGATAACCTTTTCTTCGGTATCAATGCTCTGCAATGGCGGAATAGGCTTGCCGAACAGGCGGAATTCGCAGTCGTAATCATCTTCGATGATATAACGGCTGCTTTTTTTTGCTGCCCAGTGCAGCAATTCGTAGCGGCGGCTGACAGGCATAACAATGCCGGTAGGGAACTGGTGCGAAGGGCTGATGTGCAGAATATCGGCACCGCTGTTTTCCAGAACATCGGCGCGGATACCATGGGCATCCATCGGCAGATAACGGCAGAAAACATCGTTGGCCTGATAAGCTGCTGCCAACTGCGGATAGCCTGGGTTTTCCAGCGCATAGACGTGGCTGCGTCCCAAAAGCTGTACGATAAGATTATACAGCGTCTGCGTGCCTGCGCCGATGATAATCTGCTCGGGCGCAATGTTCAGGCCGCGGAACTGGTAAAGATGACGGGCGAGCGCCTGACGCAGCGGCAAAACGCCGCCGGCGCTGGTGTCGCTGATGAGAGCGTGCTCGTCCGCTGTGGTGAGCGTGTTACGCAAAAGGCGTGCCCAGATGTTATAGGGAAAGGTGTCCGGCGGTACGCTGCTTTTGGCGAAGCTGACGCTTTGCGCCGTTGCTTGTGGTTTAAGTGACGGCGCTGCTTTGCGTTCTGCCTTTACCGGCAGAGGCTGCTGCTCAATGCGCGCCACGTAGTAACCGCGCTTGGGCTGCGAATAGATATAGCCTTCGACTACGAGCTGGGCGTAGGCATTTTCCACGGTGATGAGGCTGATGCCTAAATTTTTGGCCAGCATGCGCTTGGAGGGCAGCTTTTCCTCAGCATGGAGGACACCGTTGGTGATATCGTTTTTGATGCATTTGTAGAGATGAGCGTACATGCTCTCACCCTGTAAATCGGCAAAGCTGTAGGTTAGCATAGCAGAAAATCCTTTTTGACAGAAAAGCCCAAGAAAATTTTTGACTATAGTGAAATTCGGTATATAGGATAAATTGATAAGTTCAGATGAAAATATGATACTATGTATCGGGAAAAAAGTAAAGCAGACAGAAAAATAGCCGAAAATAATAAAAAATTTGCTTATTCCTATCCGAAAAACGCTTTTAGGGTAGGGGCAAATTGCCGGGTTTACCTTATAATAAAATTACCAAAAATACAGTAACTGCAGGAAATGAGGTGCTAATATGAAAAATTTAAAAAAGCTGACACTGTTACATTCCAATGACCTGCATGGCGATTTCCTGGCTGAAAGAATTGATAATAAGCTCGTCGGCGGCGTATCCATGCTTTCCGGCTATATCAATAAGGTAAGGGAAGAAGAAGAGAATGTTATCTACTGCATCGCCGGGGATATGTTCCGTGGCTCCGTAATCGATGCGGAATACAAGGGCGTATCGACCATTGAGATTATGAATCTGCTGGGACCGGACGTTGTGACCATCGGTAATCACGAGGTTGATTACGGTCTGGCGCATCTGCTGTTTATCGAAAAGTGCGCTAACTTCCCGATTATCAATGCGAACTTTCACATTCGCACGAATAACAAGCGTCTTTTCCAGCCGTTTTATATCGCACATATCGATGGTATGAAGATTCTCTTCATCGGCATCATTACCGAGGACGTACTGGCGCAGACGAAGATGGATAAGGTAATCGGTTCCTTTGTAGATATCTGCGAGGCGGCAGAGGAAATCGGCCGTATTTGTAATACCTACAATCCAATCGATATCGATTTTACGATTATTCTTACGCATATCGGCTTCGAAGAGGATAAAAAACTGGCGGCAATGCTTGATCCCGCTTGGGGCGTTGACGTTATTATCGGTGGTCATTCGCATACCTTTTTGGAGCATCCGGTAAAGGTTAATGATATTCTGATTGTACAGGCCGGAACAGGCACGGACCAGATCGGTCGTTTTGATATCATGGTAGATACCGACCTGAATGCGGTCGATACTTATACCTGGTCGAACGTGCCTATCGATGAAACCCATTGCCCTCGTGATGAAAGCCTGGAAAACTTCATTATGCACTACAAAGATTTGACAGACAAAAAGTACGGCAGACTGGTTACCCGCTTTGCCCGCAAGCTGGAGCATCCTTCCCGAATTCAGGAAACTCCTCTTGGCAGCCTGGTAGCGGATGCGCTGCAGGAGAGCCTGGGCATTGATGTTATGCTGATGGGTTCCGGTGCTATCCGCAGCTATAATCTGGGACCGGTAGTGCTGTACAGCGACTTTACCGAATGCTTCCCCTATGATGAAGCGGTGTATATGCTGCCGGTTACCGGTGAGCAGCTGACACGCATGATTAAGCGCTTCCTGCGCGAGGAGGCCTTTACCGGCGAGCATACGGAATTTTATCAGCTGTCGCAGGGAATGCATGTAGTATGGAGCCGCAGCGGCCAATGCTTCAAGGAGCTGACATTTGGGGGAAAACCCTTGGGAGCGCAGCAGATTTATAAGATTGGTCTGTGCAAATATCACTACAGCAGCCTGAAGCCGTTTTTGGATATTACGCTGGAGGAGGCCGAAGCCAACGGCAGAGTACGCGTGCTGGCGACTTCGTATCGCGATGTGATCGAGGAATACTTTATGACGCATCAGCATCTCAAACGTGAGCTTGAGGGACGTCTGATTATTGAGGACTAAAGGTAATATAATAAGCATAAAAAAGTATCGTCCCGGAAAAAAATGCCGGGACGATACTTTTTAGGGGTATGTAGGAAGAATAATATGTAAGATGTAAACAAGGCATCTGTAAGCTTAAGCTTTTGCCTCAGATATTAAGCATGATAGTAGCAAACAGTTTGCATCTGCTGAAGAGAGTATCTACAACAGCAAATTCTTCTGCCGTATGGTTGCGTACGCCCTGTACGCCGAGAGCACAGATTGTAGGAACGCCTGCAACTGTAGCATAGGCACTGTCGCTACCGCCGCCGACTGCTTTGGCTGTAGGTTGAGGTAAATTGCACTCTGCCGCTGCTTCCTGTACTAATTGGAGCAAAGCGGCTGTGCCGGGAACCTCGTCCATGGATTGGAATTCCGTAACAGTCTTGAGAACGGTTTTGGTATCGGGAACGTATTGCTTAGCCGCAATAGCCTGCAATTTGGGCAATACTTCTTCCAGTAAGGCATAGTCGGTATAGCGTGTGTCGCAGGTTAATTTTGCGTAGTCCGGTACTGCGTTGCTGACTGTGCCGCCTTCGAATAAACCTACGTTAAAGTTAATACCCTTGTCGAAATCAGTTAAGGCTTCGATATCAAGGCCCTTATGCATTAATTCAATGATGGCGCTGCGGCCGCTTTGCGGGTCATTGCCTACGTGTGCGCCGCGACCATAGGCTTCCATGGTAAATTCATATCTGCCCTTGCGTCTGGTGACAACACCCTGATCCAAGAAACCGGTTTCAAAGTTAAATGCTGCCAAAGCACCCTTGCTTTCCGCCAAAATTGTTTCGGAAGCATTGCTTAAGTAATGAGCTACTTCTTCATCGCCTGCAAGGATTACTTTAATACCATGCTTGGAATAATTATTTGCCAAAAGCACTTTTAAAGCTGTCAGCATGATAACAATGCCGCCCTTCATATCAAGGCAGCCGGGGCCGTAGGCTTTTCCGTCAACAATTTTAAACGGACGCTCTGCTACGGTGCCGTCTTTGAATACGGTGTCCATGTGGCCTAATAAAACGATAAAATCTTTACTGGTATCGCCGATTTTACCTACCAGTGTGTTGCCTGCTTTTTCAAATTCTACCTGGGTTGTAGCAAAGCCAAGTGTTTTTAAAATGGCTTCGATTTTTTGTGCGATGAAGTCAACGCCTGCTTTGTTGCCGGAACCGCAATCAACGTTAACTAATTCCTGCCAAAGCTGCAGCATGTTTTCCTTTTAATCGTCTATCTGTTGCCAAATTTTGTTTTTGTCTAATAATGTATCTGACATTGTTTTTGCCCCCTCAAAATAATAAAAGACTAATAAAGGCTAAGACTTTTATTAAAGAATACATCTTTTCACCTAGTGTGTCAATAGGAGATATATGTGTATATAATTTAAAAATAAAAAGGCTAAGGTTACAGTTTGGTGCTGAACCTCAGCCTTTGGAGGAGTGTTTATAATTTTATTTTATATATTTTGCGTGGGCGTCCTTTTATTTCAGACATTTCCGAGCGGATTTCTTCGGCATAACCATGCTCCGTAAGGCAGGTGAGAATGCGACGGGCGCTGCGGGGCAGGATTTGCAGTATTGTGGCAAGCTCCTGTGCATTAAGCTCATCGCGTCCGTAAATTTTCAACGCATGGCAAATTTTACTTAAGGTGGCTTGGCTGAGAGATGTCTTTTTGCTTACTTCTTCCAACTGTGCGGAGGCATACTGAAAATCTATCTGTTGTGCGCTTCCTAAAGGACCGCTGATTGTTTTGTCGTCAAGCACGACATACCAGCTGCCCTTTTTATCGGCGCAAGCATGCTTTAAGGCAATGCCGGCATTATATTCAGCTTCGCGGGCACTGTTGCCTATGCCGATACCGCAGGCATGCAGGCTTTTGCTTAAATCGCGCAGAATCGGCAGTTCGGGCAGGCTGGTGAAGCTGTTGGTGAGCCGTTCCAGGCTGCCGCGCGTGGTGAAAATATAAAAATTACCTTCGTTGGCAGGCTTTAATGAGCCGCTGATGTTTTTGGTGTAGCTGATGAGCTTTTGTGAAATAGCAATTTCTCTGCTGTATAAGTCATCCACGGAATAAAAATTGTCTTTATCGCCCAGAAGATTGAAGCTGAATACCTGCACGGCAATCTGGCCTTCCCGGAGTTTTTTTATACGGAATTGAGTTAAAATTACGTTTAAAATATTGCGTACAGTAACACGTATAGGCATGATACAGAAAGCAGGGATACCGTGCTGCTCCAATAAGTTTTTGACAAAGTAGCTTCTGGTGACAGCAGCTTTAGTGATGCCCTTTTTAAAGAGTTCAAGATGAAAAGCAGCATATCCGTTGAGCGATAAGGCACCATGTTCATCGGATAAATGATTAATAACGTTATAGTTTATCTTCATATCCTCCAGAGCACGGGTAATGTCATAATAGGGGATTGTATCTATACTTAATTCATCGATTTTAAAGCCTTGGTAAATAGTAGTGCAGAGTGTTTTATAAAAGCTGGCACCGCAGTAAGGAATGTAGTAGACAGGCTTTTGTACTTTGCCCCAATTTTTTATATGCAGATAATTTATCTGGTCAAAGATGAGCCAGGAGTCAAAATCCTGTTGGTGGGTATCGATAATATTCAGTGTATGTGTTCCGTCGGCATCAATGAACGTAGCAATTTCGTAGTCATTATATTCTTCTATAACTTCCCGAAAGATATCTATGTTCTCTGCTTCGCCGATAACGCCTAACCTTATTTTCATGTGAACCTCCAAGGAATAAGGAGTGGATTGTTTGTTATTCCTTATTATAGAATATATTATACACTGAAAATAGTTTTGATAAAAGGATTTATTGCTGCTCTAATTCTTTTATCCTATCGATTGCAGCCAATCCGCAGCCGATACCGTGGTCATGCAGCGCCAACAGCTTATGCGGCTTGATATCAAATTTATCAATTGTAAGGGGTATCTGCGGACGGATGATGACAGCCTTGCCTTCGCGTTCCATTTTTTCGACAGCCTCCAGCTGCTCGTTGTAGAGCTTGGGGCGCTGTTCCATGATTTCCCAAAGCTTAGGATATTTTTTGTATACTGATTTGAGCAGGAACTTGGGTACGCCTTTTTTCTTGCGGTAGCCTTCGTTGCGTGTGAGCACAACAATCAGCTTTTCATAGCCTGCGTCGAGTGCTTTTTGGTAGGGAATGGGTGCCAGCAGCGCACCGTCGAGCAGCGCACGTCCTTCATGCTTGACAACAGGTGCGACAAAGGGCATGGAGGAAGAAGCGCGCACAGGAATAAAGTCCTGACCCATTGCTTCCTGATCGTACCAGACGCTTTCGCCATTAACGATGTCGGTAGCAGCAACCTGCAGTACGCCGGGATAGGCACGGTAGGCCGCATAGTCAAAGGGGAGCAGCTGCTTGGGAAGCTCCTTGAAGATAAAGTCAAAGCCGAAGATGCTGCCGCTTTTAATCCAGTTGCGCACGCTGAAGTAACGCTTATCGGTGACGTAGTGCTCGATAATCTGACGTGTGCGCAGCGGTTGGGCAGACATATATGATAAAATATTGCAGGCTCCGGCAGAAACGGCGGTGATGTAGGGAAAGGTGAACTGATGCGCCAAAAAGGCTTCAAACACACCGGCGGAAAACATTCCCCGCATGCCGCCGCCCTCCAGAACGAGAGCTGTTTTTTGTAAATGCATAGTAAAGTCCTCCTAATTGCTATTATACACTAGCGGTGGAGAAATACCAATAAAATGTATGAAGGATAATGACATAAAACAAGGAGTACTCTCTTGTAGAATACAGAAGTGTTTAGCCTTATCAGACACTGACGAATTTTATGAAAGCGCATGGGCCAAGAGTTTACTAGTATCGGAACATATAAAAGACGAAATACTTAACGCAAGCAAATCCCATTAAAACGGCTTTAGGAACAAATTTTTTGTGAAATTGTTGACAAAAGCGTGAAAGTGATATAGAATATAGGCATCAAGAGACTATGAGAGAAAAAACAATTTCGTGTATGTGCCCATAAAAACGAATAATGGAGACTGAGTGATTATGAGAAACTTCATTCAGTCTCTTTTTGTTTTTTTAAGGTAAAACATGAAATCAAGTTTTTATCAGTAAAGAGATAGTGTTTTTGAGAGAATAATTAAAAAAACTGATTAAGGTGCCTGCCTTGGGCAGGGTAAATTAGGGAAAGCAGTGAGAATCTGCTACGGTCACGCCACTGTGATGCTTTTTGAAGCCTGCTTTAAGGAGTTAAGTCAGATCGCAGCCTTGATTATGTTATATATTTCTGCGAGAGACGGAGTGTATACGAGATATCTGTGCCTAGATGTATTGTATCCTTTTCCGCCGCAAGCAGAAAAGGATATTTTTATTTGCTGTGATGTCCGGAAATTACTGCAGTAAAGATATCCGAAATTATAAAAATTATTAAATTTTCTTATAGGATGAAAGGAGACTAATTAATTATGAGCGTTGAACTTTATGCGTTGTTTTCTTACGCATTTACCGCAGCAATTGCTCTGGTTATGATTGGTGCTGTAGTACTGCTCAACAAGATTATGGGCAGTAGTAATGATGAAGGAGGTATGGAATAACAATGGACGGAAATATCGTTGCACAATTATTCCCTGGCATTGCATCTTTGATGGTTCAAGATACAACCATTGCTATTGCCAGAATCGCACTTATTGCATTTGGTTTTGTTTTAGCTTACTTGGGCTTTAAACGTATCCTCGAGCCGTTGATTATGGTGCCGATGGGTATTGGTATGATTTGTATTAACTGCGGCGTGCTGTTCTTGGATGGCGGCAAGCTGGGTACCCTGTTCCTGGATCCGTTGGTTTCCGATCCTGCAAAATTGGTTGATATCATGCAGATTAACTTCCTGCAGCCGATTTACAACCTGACCTTCAGCAACAGCCTGGTTGCCTGCGTAGTATTCTTGGGCGTTGGTGCAATGTGCGAAATCGGCTTTATTCTGGCTAACCCTTGGACTTCCATTATCATCGCAATCTTTGCTGAATGCGGTACCTTCGTAACTTTGGTTTTGGGCGTACATCTTGGTCTGACACCTCCGGAAGCTGCAGCAGTTGCTTCTATCGGCGGTGCTGACGGACCGATGGTTCTGTTCACCTCCCTGATGCTTGCTCCGCACCTGTTCGTTCCGATTTCTGTAATTGCTTACCTGTATCTGTCTCTGACCTATGCCGGCTATCCTTGGCTGGTAAAATTAATGGTTCCGAAAGCTCTGCGCGGCAAAGATATTATGTACTATGCTCCGGAAGTTCCGAAATCCAAAAAATTCATCTTCATTCTGGTATGCTGCGGACTGCTCTGCCTGCTGCTGCCGATGGCTGCTCCGCTGATTATGTCCTTCTTCCTGGGCATGGCTATTAAAGAAGCAGAAATCGTACCTTACCAGGATTTGATTGAAAACACCCTGCTGTACACCGGTACTCTGATGCTCGGCCTGCTGCTTGGCACTCTGTGCGAAGCTTCCACCCTGCTGAACCCGAAAGTAGCTCCGTTGATTGTTCTGGGCGTTCTTGCTCTGGCAGTTTCCGGCGCAGTTGGCATCCTTGGCGGTTACGTTGTTTACTGGTTCAAGAAAGGCGACTTTAACCCGGTTGTTGGTATTGCCGGTGTATCCTGCGTACCGACCACTGCTAAAATTGCTCAGCATGCTGCTGAGGATGAAGATCCGTTCTCAGTTGTTATGCCTGTTGCAATGGGTGCTAATATCGGTGGTGTTATTGTATCCGCTATCGCTTGCGGCGTATTCATTGCAACCATCGGTCTGGTTAAATAATTAACCTGATAAAGTATTATGAAAATACAGCTCCGAGAATTTGATGTATTGAAATCAACAAATGAAACTGCTGTAGCTATGGCCCAAGAGGGCGCTCCCGAAGGAACCGTTATTGTTGCTGCCAGGCAGGAAGGCGGACATGGCCGGATGCAACGTGTCTGGAATTCGCCGCTTGGCGGCCTATGGTTTACCGTTATCCTTCGACCGCAAATCGATCCCCAATATGCTGCTCAAATTACCTTGCTTGCAGGTGTTGCTGTGGCTAAGGCCGTACGCAGACTGTATGATACAGAAAGCGTGCAAATAAAGTGGCCCAATGACCTGCTGTTAGACGGTAAAAAAATCTGCGGCATTCTTTCTGAGCTACAGCTTGATGAAAACGGTGTAATAGATTATGCTATAGTTGGTATTGGTGTAAACGTGGCGCTGTCAGCTGCAGACTTCCCTGCGGAAGTAGCTGCAACTGCTACGTCACTTAATACCAGCCTGCATAAGGACTTCACCTGTGATCAGGTACTGGTTGCCATTATGGAAGATTTTGGTATCTTGTATGACAAGTGGTTACTGCTAGGCGCAGATGTTGTGATGAAGGAATGGCAAAAGCTTAATTGTACAGTCGGCAAACACGTGCTGGTGAAGGATAATGACCAGGTTGTTTTTGCCGGTACTGTAATAGATGTAGATGAGGAAGGCGCAATTATAGTGCGCAACGAGCAAGGGATAGTCCAAAGTTTTAACTTTGGTGAAATAAGTATCCGATAAGAGCTCTGCGGAGGTTTGAAATAGAAGGAGTGATTTTTATGGCAGCTAGTACTGTTCCGGGGTTTCTGGAAAGTAGTATTGTCAGCCCTGGAACCGCAGCAATGATGCTGGCTTTGACTCAGACGATTTATGATGAGGATTTAGCCAAAAAGCTGGTGGCGAAGAAAGGGCTAAAAGCTGTAGTCACTGAGGTGGGAGGAAAAACCAGTTTTGACGATTTCAATGAGAGAATTAACCGGGCTGTTATTGGGGCTTGTTTAAATTCAGGAATTATTGAAAAAAAGAGCAATGATATTCATGCAGTCATTCATGCTACAGAAGAGGCTAAAAGAGGTTTATTAGTGAGTGTCAGTACAAGTGCAAGTCTGGCGTTGAAAATTGCTGTATCAAGAAACGAGCATTGGATAGCAGTTGCCCTGTTTGGAAAATCTGCACTGCATTACATGACTAATCATGAGCGTGCAGGGTTAGGCATAATGCATATATAAATGCATATATTATCGGACTGAATCACAATTAAAATTTCATAGTGGTGATAGAGAGAGCGAGAGCAGACAGTCAGTTTAAGTGGCTGTTAACCTTAAGCTCTCTTTTTTTGTCCGATTTATTATATGAAGCTTTTCTTAATTCAGAAAGGAGAGACCGTAATGGAGTTCAAAAAAGTTACCCGTGAGTGGGACACTCTGAAAAAGGACGCAATGGAGCGCGCAAAAAATGCTGCTCCACTGGTCAAGGAAGGGAAAATTGTTGATGCAAAAGATACAGTTGCTTTGCTGGAAGCTGTAATCAAACCTTACGACAAAGTTAACATCGAAGGCAACAACCAAAAGCAAGCTGACTTCCTGGCAAAATGCCTGTGCCAAGTTGATCCCGCTAAGATTCATGATCTGCACATGGTTCAATCCGTGTTGACTCTTCCTGAACATCTGGATGTATTCGAAAAAGGTATTGCTAAAAAGCTGGATATGTCTTTCTCCGGTCCGCAGGCTGGCCGTATTGCACAATTCCTGCAGGAAGGCAAACTGGAGCTTGGCGCTATCCACACCTATCTGGAATTATATGGCCGTTATTTCCTGGACCTGACCCCGCGTGTTGCTCTCGTTGCAGCTACTATGGCTGACAGAGAAGGCAATCTGTTCACTGGCTTCAGCACCGAGGATACTCCGGCAATCGTTGAAGCAACTAAATTCCGCCAAGGCATTGTTATCGCTCAGGTAAACAAAATCGTTGACAAGCTGCCTCGTGTTGATATCCCCGGCGATTGGGTTGACTATGTAATCCAATCTCCGAAACCGTTCTACATTGAGCCTCTGTTCACACGTGACCCGGCACTGATTACCGATGCACAGGTACTCAAAGGCATGATGGCAATCAAAGGTATTTATGGTGAATACCAAGTTGAATCCATGAACCATGGTATCGGCTTTGATACCGCTGCTATCGAACTCTTGCTGCCGACCTACGGCGAAGAGCTTGGCCTGAAAGGCAAGATCTGCAAGAACTTCATCCTGAATCCGCATCCGACTCTGATTCCTGCAATCGAAACAGGGTGGGTAGAATCCGTTCACTGCTTCGGCGGTGAGCTGGGCATGGAAGATTATGTAGCTGCCCGTAGCGATATCTTCTTCGTTGGTCCGGATGGTTCCATGCGTTCCAACCGTGCATTCTCTCAAACTGCAGGCCACTATGCAATTGATATGTTCATCGGCGGCACTCTGCAGATTGACCCGTACGGCAACAGCTCCACCGCAACCGCTAACCGTGTTGCAGGCTTCGGCGGCGCACCGAACATGGGCTGCGACCCGAAAGGCCGTCGTCATTCCTCCGGCGCATGGCTCAAATGCGGCGAAGAATACGCACTCAACAAAGAGCTGTGGGGACCTGTACGTCGCGGTAAACGCCTTGTTGTACAACTGGCAGAAACCTTCCGTGAAAAACTGGCTCCCGGCTTCGTAGAAGAACTGGATGCTTTCAAGCTGGCTAAAAACGCTAACCTGTCTATTGAACCTGTTATGATTTACGGCGATGACCTGACTCATATCATTACTGAAGAAGGTATCGCATATCTGCCGAAGTGCCGCAACATGGAAGAGCGTACCGCTGCTATCCGTGGTATTGCAGGCTTCACCGAAGTTGGTATGAAAGCAGATCCGAAAGAAACCAAACGTCTGCGTGAGCTGGGTGTTATCAAAACTCCGCAAGACCTGGGTATCGATATGAGCAGAGCTAACCGCTCCATGCTGGCAGCTAAGAACGTACATGACCTGGTTGAATGGTCCGGTGGTCTGTACAATCCGCCTGCTAAATTCAGAAACTGGTAATAGGAGGAGCTTAAAATGGCATTACAAAATCTGGAATTTGAGTTTGAATCTGAAAATACCCAAACCATTAACCCGGAATGGTCCCATATGGGCGTAACCGGCTCTGGTGACCTGGAAGTTATGTTTACCAAAAAAGACCTCGGCGGCAAAGTTCAGGCTAAAGTTTGCACTCCTGTAGTTGGCTTTGATGCTGTTTGGGAAAAAATGCTGGGTAAATTCGTTAACGATACCGGCGTAGGCAACATCGTTATTGAAATCAACGACGATAATGCTACTCCTATCGTAGTATACATGAGATTGCGCCAGGCTCTGGCAGAAGCAACCGCAAAGGAGGCTGAATAAGATGAAAAACTGGAATGAATTGGAAAAAAGCAGCTTCTTTGATGCTAATGCCCGTGAACGTGCTATAGGCCTGTGCGACAAAGGCACCTTTACCGAACTGCTCGGACCTCAAGATCGTTTTGAAAGCCCGCATCTGCCGGTACTCGGTACTGCAGTAGAGTTTGATGACGGTACCGTAACCGGTGTTGGCCTGATTGGCAAGCATCCTGTATTCGTAGTTTCTATGGAAGGCAAATTCATCGGCGGTGCTATCGGCGAAGTTAACGGTGCGAAAATGGTTAACACCCTGCGCCTGGCTCTGAAAGCAGCTAAAGACATCAAAGCTGCTCATGCTGATGACTATGACGCTCGTCGTCCTCTGGTTGCTATCTCCTTTGAAACCGGCGGTGTTCGTCTGCATGAAGCAAATGCCGGCTTGCTGGCTCATGCTGAGGTTATGGACGCAATCCAGGATTGCCGCCGCATTCTGCCGATTGTTGCAGTTGTAGGCTCCAAGGTTGGCTGCTTCGGCGGTATGGGCTTCGTAGCTGCTGCTACCGACGTTATCGTTATGAACGAAGAAGGCCGTATCGGTCTGACAGGTCCTGAAGTAATTGAGCAGGAAATGGGCAAGGACGAATTCGACGCTTCCAACAAAGCTCTGGTATATCGTACTACCGGTGCTAAGCATAAATACATCATCGGCGACTGCAACTATCTGGTTGAAGACACCGTTGGCGATTTCAAGACTGCTCTGGCTGAGGTTGCTGACCTTTCCATGGAAGCTATTGAAAAAATGCGCCGCATCGGCTCCCTGGAGCTGGTTCAGGAACAACAAGGTCTGGTTAAGCTGGTAGCTGAAATGCAGCCTAAGGATTCCATGGATCTGTGGAAACACTATGGTAACGAAAACCCTGCTGAACTTCCGGAAATGACTACCGAAGAATTCCTGAAAGTTGCTAAACGCAGACCGCGTGCATAAGAGAAGGAGGTAAAGAAACATGGATGAAATGGAAAACACTATGATTGGCCGTGGCCGTGACGCAATTGAAATGATTGTTGACGCAGGCTCCTTCGATGAAAACAAAATCGGCACTGCTGAGTTCGATCCTGACTATGGCCCGGGCGCTGTAGTTGGTACCGCTAAGCTGAAAGATGAAACTGTAACTGTTATCGCAAACGATGCATATGCTTTCAATGACCGCTTCCCGGTTGTGTTCGGCGGCGTAATCGGTCTGGAAGAAGGCTACAAGATGGCTACCGCAGTATACCGTACTATGGAAGCTGATAAAGATAAAGCGGAAGCTGAAAAACGCCCGATTGTTCTGATCGTAGACACTCCGGGCAACGGCCCCGGCAAAATGGAAGAAATTGCCGGCATGAACAAATCTACCGGCGGTTATCAGCTGGCATTGGCTGAAGCACGTAAAGCCGGTCATCCTATCGTAGCAATGGTAATCGGCCGTGCAATCTCCGGCGCATTCCTGTGCCATGGCCTGCAGGCTGACGAAATCCTGGCTCTTTCTCCGGAATTCGGCACTATGATTCACGTAATGCCTTTGACCTCTATCTCCCGTATCACTAAGATGGATATTGAGCGTCTGGAAGAGCTGGCAAAGGTTAACCCGGTATTCGCACCTGGCGTTAACTTCTTCTACAACCTGGGCGGCGTAAAGGAAATCGTTAACAAGGTTGAAGACATGCGCGACGTTGTTGCAAAGCATGTTAAAGAAGTACAGGAGCTTAAAGCTGCTGGCAAATATGAGCAACTTGGTCCTTGGGGCCGTGGCCTGGACGGCAACGAGCGCGGTGGCCGTGTAAATCGTCTGAAAGCTATGGCTAAAATGAACGAAGAGTTCGCTGCTGTTGCTGACAAATATATCAACGCATAATTATAGGAAGAAAGAAGGGGTAGTATGAAAGGAATTCTGGCTGAAATAGCATCGATGGTTAAGGACTTTGGTTCTGCGCCTACATTTGCAGAGATGCCACGCAAGACATTAGCGGACAAAGGCATTGCGGGACCGACCGCCGCTCATACGATAGAAGAGGTTCATACTCCCCTTAATCTTGCTTATCTTACTTTTACTACAGGTTCATCTGCTTTTCAAAATATTGTCGGCATTACTTTTGCTGAACTGCCTGCACGCGTGAAGGCTTCCTTTACGGTTCTGGAGCGGGCAGGTTTTAAAGCAGGGGATAAGGTTCTTGTTACATATCCTCCTCTGGTAAATGTTTTCAGTGGTGAAGCCTTTAAAAAATATGGCCTGCAATGGGAATTTTTAGTGCGGTCCAGCAGAGATGCTTTTTTGGCAGCACTTTATGAATTCCAGCCGAAGGCTGTTGTAGGTGAATCTTCTTTTATCAGAGCTTCCTTGGAAGATGCTAAGCATATGGGTGTTGCGGATGAGCTGCCAAAAGATATTGTTTTGCTTACTGCTGGTACGCCTTTGGATTTGGAACTGCTGCCGATAGCGCAGGAGGTTCTGAATGCGGAGGTCCATGACTTGTACGGCTGCCAGGAATTTGGCTGGCTGTGCATGGATGGAGTGCCGGTGCGTGATGATGTAGAGCTTGTAAAGCTGCCTGATAACGGTGGGCAGGATATGTATGAACTAGTCGTAGGCGGTTTGCCTATGGGTGACAGCTTCCCGGTTTCCGAAAGCGGTCACGTATGTAACCGTAATGGTAAGGTAATTACCTATCGCCGTGAACGTACTTATCCTGAATATGAAGTGATTGTAAAAGCTACAACACTTACTTCTACTGTTACCTTAGGCCGTGTAGCAAGATCTATACTGCGCATTAAGGGCCGTGTAGTCAAGATTAGTCCGGATGTAGTTACAGGTGCCGAGCACACTGTACTGGAACTGATACCTGATTACATTACAGCCGGCAAGCAGCAAGGTATTATGATCGAGGGACCGGCAAAGACCAGATTCTTTGATGATCTGGTACAGGCACAGCTCGATTATCAACAGAAAGCGAAGGCGGACCCGACATGGACGAAACGCAATTAAAAAGACATAATCTGGTATTTATATCGAAGCAGGGAAAAGACAAAATCTGGAGCGATATTTCCCCGCACTATGATGGCGAAAGTAAGCATCTTGCAGAAGAGGTTTTGCAGGGTAATGTGGATATTCCGGGCTTTGTGCGTCGTAATGATGCAGAAAATACCGAGGGAATTGCCATTGGCTTTGTCCATCATAAACGTATAGACGGAAACCGTATCCGTATAGGTGCTTTTACTGCTGCTGATGATGTAGTGACGATTATGACACCTTATGAGGTCCTGACACGCAGGGCGTTTGCCTTTACAACGCGCAACCGTTGCATGCAGATAGTGCGTCAGTTATATGAATTGGCTTATGTGTTTGACCTGCAGATTGGCGTACTTGGTTCTGCTGCCCTGGAGCTGATAACAGGACTGCCGTATACAGACGAAAACTCAGATATCGATTTAATAGTCAAACCGGCCGGTTATAACCGTCTGCTGCAGTTTTACCGCGCAGCACAGGCCTGCTGTAATGAAATTAAGATGGATTTTGAGCTTGATCTGCCCAATGGCTACGGTGTCAAGCTTGCTGAAATATTTATGGAAACTCAGACTGTACTTGGTAAAAGTTTAGAAGATGTCTCCTTGCTTAACCGTAAGGATGTCATGCAATATTTGAAATCTGAAAGTCTTTGCAGCTGTCAGGCTGAGTAAGGCGTAAATAGGATTTGAATAAAGCTGCTAGGGGAATAATCCCCGGATTTTAAAGATTAAAGGAGTAAGAAAATCATGGAAATTAAATCTCGCGTACCAGGTAAAATCGTTCGTTTTGAAAAACAAGTTGGTGACACTGTTGCAGTTCGTGACGTACTGATCGTTATGGAAGCAATGAAAATGAAACAGTTGGTACCTTCTCCGGTAGCAGGCGTAGTAAAAGAGTACAAAGTACAGCCTGGTGACCGTGTAAGTGCTGGTCAAGTTGTTGCTATTGTTGAATAACACTTTTGTAAAAAACTGAATGCAATGACTTTAGTTGTTTCGCTGCCCTATTATGGGCAGCGATAATAAAAAATTGTACTAAGGTGGTGTAATTATGGTTATTTATGGTGTAGCTCTGTTATCTGCATGTTTCTTAGCCGGTAACTTTCTTGGTGATATTCTCGGTGCTTTACTGCACGTTAAGGCAAATGTTGGTGGTGTAGGCTTTGCAATGCTTTTCCTCATTTTGTTGAGCAACAAAGGCATTGATGCCGGATGGTTGGATAAAAAGAGTCAGGAAGGTATTGCTTTCTGGTCTGCAATGTACATCCCTATCGTAGTTGCAATGAGTTCTATTCAAAATGTTGTCGCTGCTATTTCCGGTGGTGCGGTAGCAATTCTTGGTGGCTTACTGTGTACGGTTTTTGGCTTTTTGCTGATTCCTATTATGAGTAAGAATCATGCAGCTAAAGCTGAGTAAAAAACGGTGGGAGGTGTTTATTTATGGACATTATGGCAATGTTAACCAAACTTTTAACCAAAAATGGACTGATTTTTGCTTTCGTTATTATAGGTATTACAAACTTTATTGCATATAAGTTTGCCGGACTTTCCAAGGGACGTATTCATGGCAGTGCAGTAGCAATTTTCTTCGGCCTTATCTTAGCCTACATTGGCGGTGGTGCTAAAGGTCTTGCGTCCATTCCTCTGTTCGCCGGCGTTGGTTTGATGGGTGGTGCAATGTTCCGTGACTTTGCTATCGTATCTACCGCGTTTGGTGCAGATTTGCGTGAGATAAAGAAGGTTGGCGTTATCGGTGTACTCTCTCTGGTAATGGGACTTGTAATTTCCTGGGTAGCAGGCGTAATAGTTGCTTACGCTTTTGGTTATCGTGATACCATAAGCATTATCACGATTGCTGCCGGTGTGTGTACCTTCGTTGTTGGTCCTGTAACCGGTGCTGCTCTCGGTGCTTCCTCTGAAGTAATTGCTATTGGTATTGCAGCAGGTGTTGTAAAATCCGTAGCAGTAATGATTATTACTCCGTTAGTTGCTAAACCGCTTGGTTTGACTAATCCGCAAGCTGCAATGGTATTTGGCGGTCTGATGGGTACAACATCCGGTACTGCGGCTGGTATGGCAGCAGTCGATCCTAAGCTGGTTCCTTATGCAGCAATGACTGCAACCTTCTACACGGGTTCCGGTTGTTTGACTTTCCCGTCTGTTTTCTACTTCTTAACTAAAGCAATATTTGGCTAATGATATAAAAAACTAAGCATTTGATACGGAGAAAGTAGGTAGGTATAATGAGCGAAGAACAATTTTTACTTCAAAGAGTAGACAATGATGAAATAAAAATCGCTAATGAAGTTTATTCTTGCAGACTTTCTCCTTTCGATGCTGATTTGCAAAAGGTTGGTCAATATCTGACGCAGGCAATATTGCTGGAAGTATCTACGCATCCTAAACCGGGTCTGGTAACCAGATTATCCAATGGTGCGCATAAGGATATGAGTATTTTTACCTTTATGATGAGCTCCGCTGTTCTGAGCAAAGCGTTCAACGATTTGCAGGATATCGGGCAGGCACATAGAGGAACCTTGGTAGAGCTTTTCTGCAAGCTGCGCAGCTACGGCGTTGGTGCAGAGGCAGAGCTTTTGAGAGTGACCAAGGGAGTGAATACACAGCGGGGAATTTTATTCGCCGGCGGCATAGTTAGTGCTGTAAGCGGCTATGCTATGAATATGGGGCTGAGCAGAGATGCTTTGCTGCCTCTGATCAAGGAAATGGCTGCAGGCTTAGTAGCCAGGGAATTGAAAAATCTTGACCATGCTGCAATGACAGCAGGCGAAAAGCTATATTATAAATATGGCATTACAGGCATTCGCGGAGAGGTTGAAAATGGTTTTCCAAGTGTGGTAAACTATGGACTGCCGGCTTTGGAAGATGCCTTTGACAAAGGTGCGACGATTAATGATGCTTTAGTGCATGCATTGATATCTTTAATGACTGTTGTTGAGGACAGCAACGTTATCTGGCGCACTGATTACGATACTTTGCTGGAAGTGCAGAGAATTGCTAAAAACATTCTGAGCCTTGGTAGTGTCTTTACCGAAAAAGGCAGAATGGCTATAGCTGAGACTGAGAGGTACTTCTTGCAAAGGCGCATTAGTCCGGGAGGCAGCGCAGATTTGCTTTCCGTTACTATTACTTTATATTTACTCGAACATAAGGAATTCCCCAATGATATATTTTAGGGACATGGTATATCGGGCAATTCCTTGACATATACAAATGCATAGCACAATGATGCTAATACTCCTCCATTTAGCATAGCAAGGTACGGTAGGGACAGCCGTACCTTGTTGTGCGTTGAAAAAAGGTGATTAACAATGATAAATTTTGTTTTACAGGCTTTGGATGGTATTTTTACGATTGTTTTTGTAGTCGGTATCGGTTATGTGCTCAGTAAAAAAGGCTGGTTTGATGATAAAAGCAGTGCTTTGATTGCTAAGCTGGTTACAACGGTATCATTACCGCTGTATATGATTAGCAGTCTGACGAAAAACTTTACGGCAGAAAAGCTGGTCGAGCTGACACCTGATATGCTGTTGCCGGTATGCTCTATGCTTTTGGCACTGATTGTCGGCAAAATAGCAGCTAAGCTGCTGCATGTGCGTCAGGGAAGACGCGGTGTTTTTGTTAGCAACTTTTTTATAGCTAATACCATGTTTATCGGCTTACCGGTAAATCTGGCGTTGTTCGGTGATGAAAGCATTCCCTCCGTTATGCTTTATTATATGGTTAACCTGACTTTCTTCTGGACGTTAGGTGTGCAGAATATAGTTGCGGATATTGAGGGCAAGGCCGGCGGCATTTTTTCTATGCAGGTGTTGAAAAAGCTGTGGTCACCGCCGCTGATGGGATTTGTGGCAGCCATTCTGCTTATAGTGCTGAATATTCCGCTGCCGAGGTTTCTGGCACGTGGCTTTCAGTATGTAGGTAATCTGACAACACCGCTGTCTTTGGTATTTATCGGTATTGAGATTAGTAAAATCAACTTGCGTGATTTTAATTTTGAAAGAGATATCTGGGGTGCTTTGTTCGGCCGTTTCATTGTCTGTCCTCTGTGCGTGTTGTGCCTGGTCCCGCTGATTAATGTAGCGCCGATTTCCGTCAAGGTTTTTGCTATGCAGGCTGCTATGCCGGCAATGACACAGATGGCTATAGTCTGCAAGCAGTATGGCGGTGACAGCCGGTATGCGGCAGCACTTTCGTTTATCACTATTATCGGCGGACTTTTGGTAATTCCTGTTTACATGACTGTGGTTAATATGTATTTTTAAGCTTTAGCATAAAAAATGAAAGGTGGCGTTTTTATGAATCCTGAAGAAATTATCCGCAAAATGTGGAGCAGCAACGCATTTATGAATGTCCTGAAAATCGAAATCAAGGAGGTGCACTGCGGCGGTGCAACCTTGGTGATGCCTATTGATTTTGATATTCATACCAATCATTGGCTGGGCGTGCATGGCGGTGCCATGGCAGCACTGGCAGATTGCGTAACCGGTATTACCTGTGCTTCTGTCGGCAAAATCTGTACAACACTGAATATGAATATTGATTATATCAGTAATGTACGCGGACTGGGCACACTGAGCGTTACAAGCAGGATTGTACATAAAGGCCAGTCTACTATTAATATTGTTTCGGAAATTAAGGATGATGCAGGCAACCTGATCTGTAATGTTACTTATATTATGTTCGTTATGGATAAGCTGCAGGAAGTACCGGAAAAATGGTAATAAAATAAAAAACTGCCTTGAGGTAGCCACGATAAATATCGTAAGCTGCTTCAGGGCAGTTTTGCTTTTGCGCCTTATTCTTATCTGTACTTATTAGTGTGTTTCTTCTTGGTGTGCTGCTCGCGGTAGTCTGCCTGCACCTGATATACCTGATAGATATACAGAGCGCACAGGGGAATAGCGACAATCAGGCCTAACCAGCGGTTATTGAAGAAGTAACTGCCGGCCATGCCGCCGAGTAAGCTAATGATAAGTACAATCAGCATATTAACCTTGATTTTCATTAAATATTTTTTCATTATATATTCCTCCCAGGTTTTATAATCAGTGTAATGTGTTATTGCCTGCGCAATCAAAGCAATTGCGGTACAACGATATTTTCAAGGGGAACTTTTTCCGGACGGAAAAGCAGCAGCAGCTCTGCTGCGGTAAGAGGTTCCGGCTTGGGCAGCTGGCCTGCAAGATAGGCCAGAAGGCCGATAATAGGCTCCGGACTGCCGAAGTGCTGCCTGAGGGCGGCGATTTCCAGATCACCGTCGCGTTTGGAAAGCCTGCGGCCTGCGGCATCCGTAAGCAGCGGAATGTGGCAGAAGGACGGCGGCGTAAGATTCAGCAGGCGGTAAAGATAAAGCTGCACCGGTGTGGAGCTGAGCAGATCGCAGCCACGTACTACCTGATTTACGCCCATGAGCGCATCGTCGATGACAACAGCCAACTGGTAGGCGTACACTCCGTCGCTGCGGCGCAGGATAAAGTCACCGCATTCGTGCGCCAGGTTGGCCTGCTGCCTGCCGTAGTGCATATCCGTAAAGGCGATAAGCTCGTCGGCAACTTTGATGCGCCAGGCGGGACGGCGCTGCTGCATTTTGGCGCTGCGCTGTGCTGCCGTCAGCTTGCGGCAGGTGCCGGCATAAATAATACGTCCGTCGCTGGCGTGCGGTGCTTCGGCGGCGTGCAGCTCGCTGCGGCTGCAAAAGCAGGGATAGACAAGCCCCTGCTGCTGTAAAAGGTCGAAGCAGTGAGCGTAGATATCGCAGCGGCGGCTTTGGAAAAAGCTGTCGCTGTCAGCGCTGCAATACGCACCCTCGTCCCACGTCAGCCCCAGCCATTCCAACTCGCGCGCTAGTGCATCGGCCTTGGCGAGGGAACAGCGCTGCGGGTCCAGGTCTTCGATGCGCAAAACTATTTTGCCGCCGCTGCTTTTGGCATAGAGCCAGGCCAGCAGGCTGCAGAAAACGTTTCCCAAATGCAGAAAGCCGCTGGGGGTAGGCGCAAAGCGTCCTACGACAGGCGTATTGTCCACTGTCACTATTTCTCACCACCTTGACCGAATATCAATATATACTCTAATATTTTACCATAAACTCTCCTGCTTTGCTCAGGAGATTAGTCAGTATGAAGGAAAAAGTTTACTGTAGCGGCGATTTCACTATAATCTCACTGTTTCGCCCGTCCGCTTTGCTGTATAATGTAATTATAAAAAGTAAATTGCTTTGTAAGCTGCATAAATGAGGTGAGAAAATGACAGAGCGTTTGGATGAACATAAAATGAAATATGCTGTTGATACGGATAAAGAGGCGGAGGATATCTGCCGCTGGGCTGCTGCCCGTGCCGGTGTAATCGTTGTTGCTCCGGTAGTAGGAACGATGACGCTGATGGCGAACGAGGTTTATATGATTACCCGTCTGGCCAAGCTGCGTGGTATCAAGCTTTCCGAAAGTGCTGTGCTGGGACTTTTAGGTTCGCTGGGCGGTGCCTTTGTGGGGCAGACGTTGGCAACGCTGATTCCCTTTGCACCGGTGCAGATTCCCGTGGGCATGTCGGTGACCTACGCTGTGGGCAAGGTGGCGAATGCCTGGCTGGAAGCAGGCTGTCCGGAGGATTTGTCTGCCTTTAAAACAACCTATGAGGAGGCACGCATCGAAGGCATCAAAATGCTGGGAGAGCTGAAGAATATGGCCTGCAAGGATAAGCCGCTGGGCGATGAAAGCCGTCGCTTTGAGGTGGATGACGATTCGCCGGCAAATAAAAAGGTCGACGATTTGCTGCGTAAGGTAAAGGGCGTGTTGAAGAAGGATTGATACACCTGCTTATGCCGGTAGTGTAGTTATTATGCTGCCGGCTTTTTTATAATTCTTTTCCCAAGTTAAGGAGATTTGTTGTATAATATATAGTTGAGAAAATATTTTTATGTGAGGTCTGACTATGCGCTTAAGAAAAAAACCATGGATTGAAGAAGCTATGAAGGAAGTGCAGGGAGAATACGTTTTCCTGCATGATATCGATAAGTTCAAGGGACATTGGCAGGAGATGTTCCCTGGCAAACGTCTGTGTCTGGAAATTGGCTGCGGCAAGGGACGTTTTACCATCGGTATGGCAGAGCTGTATCCGGATAAGGCCTTTATCGGCATTGAAACACAGCATGATATTGCCTATTTCCCCGCTAAGGCAGCGAAGGACAAAGAGCTGACGAATGTTAAAATCATTTGTGCTAATGCCGAAAACCTGCTGGACTGGTTTGAGCCCGGCGAAATCAAGGAGCTGTATCTGAATTTCAGCGACCCCTGGCCGAAGGCTCGTCATGCCAAACGCCGTCTGACGCACCGCAACTTCCTGGCATTGTACAAGCAGCTGTTGGGCGAGGGCGGTCACCTGCGCTTTAAAACGGATAACCGCGCTCTGTTTGATTTTTCCGTAGAGGAATTCAAGGAGTTCGGCCTGCAGATTATTGCTTTGAGCTATGACCTGCATCATTCCGAATATGATAACCCTGTACAGACAGAATATGAGCAGAAATTCAGTGCGCTGGGAACGCCAATCAATTTCTGCGAGGTAGTTTTTTAATTAGGGCTTTGCCATGAAGAAGAGATTTTTGTTATGGGACAATCCCCGTCAAGCTATTTTTACTCTTATGGCCGTACTTTTGCTGCTAGGTGGTATCAATGTGTTCAGTGCCAGCTTGTATGATAACGGGCTGTCTTATCTGCTTCGCTATTACCTTTGTGCTGTGCTGGGTTTTGTGGGAATTTATTTTATCCGTAAAATAGGCTACAAAAGGTTGCTGAATAAAAGATTTCTGTGGATATGCTATTGCATAGTGCTGGTTATGCTGGTAGTGGTGCATTTTTGGGGAGCAGCCAATAAGGGTGCTACACGCTGGATTTATATCGGTTCTTTTTCTATCCAGCCGTCAGAGATAGCCAAGCTGGTGCTGATTATGCTGTCAGCCAGATTTTTGGGCAATGCGATGAAGCTGGGAGAGAAGATAAGCCTGTATAAGGGCGAATGCCTTCTGGTAACCATGGCAACGGGTATAGCTGCCTTTGGCGTTCTTGTGCAGCCTGACCTGGGAACCGCGGCAATTATTGCGGCGCTGGTAATGGGCATGTTTATTGTTGCCGGATTGCCTGCACGCTGGATAACAACTATTGTTGGCGTTGGTGCTGTCGGCGCTGTGCTTTTGTCAATAAGTTCGGAATATCGTCTGCAACGTCTGCATGTGTGGTTTGACCCCTGGCTCGACCCGCAGGGCAAGGGCTATCAGATGGTGCAGTCGCTGCTGGCAATCGGCAGCGGCGGTCTTACAGGCACCAACTGGGGACACGGCGCAGCAAAGTTTGCTTATCTGCCGGAGGCTCATACCGACTTTGCTTTTGCTGTTTTTTGTCAGGAAAACGGCTTTTTCAGAGCACTTATTCTGCTGCTTGTTTTTTGTCTGCTGGGAGTTGCTTTTTATAAGATTACAATCAGTACGCGAGATCAGAAGGGCTTTTTGCTGGCAGCCGGAGTTACCTTTTTAATCATCGGCCAGGCCTTTGCCAATATGGCGATGGTTTGCGGTATTTTCCCGGTTATCGGTGTACCGCTTATTTTTATCAGCTACGGCGGCAGCTCGATGATAATTTCAATGGCGGCAATCGGCTTGCTGCTGTCGGTTTATGACGAGGAAGAAAAGCAGCAGCTTCTTGATGCCGAACCGCCGGAAAAACGCCGCAATGATTTGCGTGTCGTGGGCAGCAGGAGGTGGCAGCAATGAAGCCTTTTGCTTTTTTAGACAGTAAAAGACGTTTTACAGCCTTATGTATATGTATGGTTGTAATTGTAGCCGGTGTGTTTTTACGTTTAATCTGGCTGCAGGTAGTGCAGGCAGACAGGCTCAAGCAGCTGACGAAATCACAGCTGACGGCAGAGTATATACGCGGCACTCCGCGCGGACGCATTGTGGACCGTGACGGCGAGGAGATGGCCGTGAGTATTATGACGGGCTCGCTTTACGCAGACCCGGAAATGATGCAGGACGAGCAGGATGAAAAGAACAAACAAACCGTGCAGCGAGATGTGCGACGCTTAAGCGCGGATTTGCTGGCACCGGTGCTGAAAACGGATGCCCAAAAGCTTTACGGTATTTTTACCGGCGGCGGACGCTTTGTCTGGCTGAAGCGCACGATGGAGCCGAAGGAAGCAGCACAGGTTCAGAAAATTATTAAGGATAATGATTTGAAGGGCCTGCATTTTCTGGAGGAAAGCAAGCGCTATTATACTAAAAAGCGTGCGGCAGCGCAGATTCTCGGTTTTATCGGTACCGATGACAAGGGTCTGAGCGGCCTGGAATATCAGCTTGATGATGTGCTGAAGGGCAGTGAAACAACCTATTCCCGTTTGCATGATGCGGTAGGCAAGCAGCTTTTAGGCTTAATGGTGAATGATCCGGGGCATGAGCTGCAGCCGAAGCAGGAAAAGCTGCCTACGGTCTATCTGACGCTGGACAGCAAAATCCAGTACGTGCTGGAGGATGCTATGGATGATGCTATGGAACGCACCAAGGCCAAGGGCGCTGCAGCCATCATCATGGACCCGTACACCGGTGAAATTTTGGGTATGGCCAGCCGTCCTACCTTTGACCCGAATAATTTCGGTAAGTACAGCTCCGATACATGGACGAATCGTGCCGTTTCCATGATTTACGAGCCCGGTTCGGTATTTAAGCCGATTGTCGGCTGCATGGGACTGACGGAGGGAATCATTACACCTGATACACTGATTCAGGACAACGGCCGTATCAAGATTGCCGACCGCGTAATTTACAACTGGGACGGCGAAGGCATGGGTACGGTACCGTTTTCTACTGTTATCAAGTTTTCTATCAACACCGGTATGGTACAGCTGGGCATGAAGCTGGGAGCGGACAGGCTTATCAGCTATGCGAAAAAGTTCGGCTTCGGTGAGCCTACCGGCATTGAGCTTCCCGGTGAGGAGGGAGGCATTCTGTATAATCCCAAGGATATGTACGAGCCTGACGTAGCGACGATGGCTATAGGTCAGGGCGTTGCGGTGACGCCTTTGCAGGAGCTGCGCGCTATCTGCGCGATTGCTAACGGCGGTGAGCTGCTGCAGCCGTATATCATCAAAAAAATTGTGGCTGCCGACGGAACCGTTATCAAGGAAGGCAAAAAGACGGTAGTACGCAATGTTATTACCGAGCAGGTTGCACGTCAGATGCGCGAGATGATGGAAAAGGTAGTAAGCGAGGGCGGCGGCAAGACTGCTGCTATTAAGGGCTACCGTATTGCCGGCAAAACAGGTACGGCGGAGAAGCTGGCAGCCGGCGGCGGTTATGCTGCCGGTCAGTACATTGCTTCCTTCGTAGGCTTTGTGCCTGCTGATAAACCGCGTTATGCAATGCTGGTTATGCTGGATACGCCGCAGGGAGCCTTCTACGGCTCGCAGGTCAGCGCGCCTATCTTCCGCGATACGCTACAGCAGATACTTGTTGCCAAGGGCATTCAGCCCGCAGCAAGCGAAGGCCTGCCTTCTTTCGAGGAGATGAATGCCGTCGGACAGAAGGATACCCAGAAGCCGAAGCAGCTGCCGGTGCTGCAAAGAATGCCGGACGGCAAAATCAAGCTGCCGGATTTCAAAGGCTTGGATATGCGCAATACTGTCGATTTGCTGGAGCCGTATAAGCTGAAGCTGAAGCCTTACGGCAGCGGTCATGCGTGGCAGCAGAAGCCGCCACCGGGCAGTGAGGTGCTTGAAAACACTACGGTAGAAGTGTGGTTTAACTAAAAATTTTTATATTATTTTACTTCCCCGGGCAGGAGAAAAGCTGCTCGGGGAAGAACTATATAAGATACTTTGCCACTATGCGCAGTTTTTTACGCAATTAAATAGGAGGAGATAAACATGTTATCCGATATTGAAATTGCCCAACAGGCAAAAATGCAGAAAATTACTGATGTTGCTGCAAAATTAGGCATTAGCGAGGACGATATTGAATTATATGGCAAATATAAAGCAAAACTGTCCTACGATTTAATCCGCCGTGTTAAAGATAAAAAAGACGGCAAGCTGATTCTGGTTACCGCTATCACCCCGACTCCGGCAGGCGAAGGCAAGTCCACTACTACCGTAGGTTTGGCACAGGGCCTGGCTAAGCTCGGCAAAAAGGTTATCGTAGCTCTGCGTGAGCCTTCCCTCGGCCCCTGCATGGGCATTAAGGGCGGCGCTGCAGGCGGCGGCTATTCCCAGGTTGTGCCGATGGAGGACATCAACCTGCACTTTACCGGTGACTTCCATGCTATCACCTCCGCACATATGCTGCTGGCAGCAATGCTGGACAACCATATCCAACAGGGCAACGCTCTGAACATTGACCCGCGCCGTATTGCGTGGAAGCGTGTTGTAGATATGAACGACCGCGAGCTGCGCAACATCGTAGTAGGCCTGGGCGGCAAGGCTCACGGCGTACCGCGTCAGGATGGCTTTGATATTACCGTTGCTTCCGAGGTTATGGCTATTCTGTGCCTGGCAAGTAGCCTGCACGACCTCAAGGAGCGTCTGGCAAAAATTATCGTTGCTTACGATTACAACGGCAACCCTGTTACCGCAGGCCAGATTAAGGCTCAGGGCGCAATGGCAGCTCTGCTGAAGGATGCCGTTAAGCCTAACCTGGTACAGACTCTGGAAAACGTACCGGCAATCATCCACGGCGGTCCGTTTGCTAATATTGCCCATGGCTGCAACAGCGTTATGGCAACTCAGACCGGCATGAAGCTGGCTGATTATACTATCACCGAGGCAGGCTTCGGCGCTGACCTGGGTGCAGAAAAATTCTTTGACATCAAATGCCGTTATGCCGGCCTGAAACCGGACGCAACCGTTATCGTTGCTACCGTACGTGCGCTGAAGATGCACGGCGGCGTACCGAAAACCGACCTGAAGACCCCGAACGTAGAGGCAGTTAAAAAAGGTCTGGTAAATCTGGAGAAGCATATCGAAAACGTTAAAAAATTCGGCGTTCCCTGCGTAGTTGCCATCAACATCTTCGCTCAGGATACCGCAGAAGAGCTGGAGGCAGTTCGCGAGCACTGCGCTAAGCACGGTGTTAACGTAGCATTGTCCGACGTATTCGCTAAAGGCGGCGAGGGCGGTATCGACCTTGCTAAAGAAGTAATTGCCCTGGCAGACAGCGGCGAGAGCAAATTTGCGCCGATTTATCCGCTGGATATGAGCCTGAAAGGCAAGATTGAAACCATCGCTAAAGAAATCTATGGTGCTGACGGCGTTAACTATACTAAGGAAGCAGATAAAGCCCTCAAGGAATTTGAAGAGCTTGGCTACGGCAACCTGCCTATCTGCATGGCTAAAACCCAGTATTCCTTCTCCGATGACCCGGCACTTTTGGGCCGTCCGAGCGGCTTCAAGATTACTATCCGCAACTGCCGCATTGCAGCAGGCGCCGGCTTTATCGTAGTTCTGACCGGTGATGTTATGACTATGCCCGGTCTGCCTAAGGTTCCGGCAGCAGAGAAGATTGACGTTACTGATGATGGTGTAATCAGCGGTTTGTTCTAAGAAAGTCTGACGGATAAAGCGTCATCTGCGTTCATGTTTTGCTATCTATAATAAATTATCTGTTTTGTTTTGAGGTGAATTTACTATGGAAACTGTTTTAATGAGGGGTAAGCCTGTTGCTGATGTTTACCGTGAGGCTATTGCAAAAAAGATTGCTGTTGCTAAGCAGCACGACCTGTTAGTAGCTCTGGCTATTTTGGTTGTGGGTGATGATCCCGCATCTCACGTATATAAGGACAGGCTGGTCAAATTGATTGAAAGTCTGGGCGGTGCCGCTAAGGTTATCACCTGCCCTGCCGATACTCCGGAGGAAGAGGTTATCAGCATCATCAAAAAGCTGAACCGTAACCGTTACGTTACCGGTATTATGCCGATGATGCCGATGCCGAAGCATATCAACAGCGATAACGTGGGCGCGGCGGTTTCGCCGAACAAGGACGTAGACTGCCTGAATCCGCAGAATATCGGTGATGTGTTCATGGGCCGCAGCCGTTTTGCTGCCTGCACTCCGCGTGCCTGCATGGCAACTCTGGCGCACTATGGCATTGAGCTGGAGGGCAAGAACGTTGTCGTTATCGGTCGCAGTAATGTTGTAGGCAAGCCGGTGAGTGTGCTGCTGCTGCAACAAAACGCTACTGTTACCATCTGCCATTCGCGTACACGCAATCTGTCGGAGATTTTAAAGCAGGCAGATATTATCGTCGCTGCAGTGGGCAAGGCCTGCTTTGTGAAGCCGGAAATGGTTAAGGAAGGCGTTGTGATTGTGGACGTAGGCATCAACGCTGTTGACGGTAAGCTGGTGGGCGACGTTGACCCTGCAGTTGCCGAAAAGGCGAGCGCCTTTACGCCTGTTCCCGGCGGTATCGGTGTTGTCAGCAATATGATGGTAATGGAGTGTCTGACACGTCATATCTGATTTTGCTGCAGATACAATAATTAAGTGGGGAGCTTTATGAAATATTTATGGGTTTTTCTCACTGCCTGTCTTGTGGGCATTATCTATTATAATTCGTCGCTGCCCTTGAAGCAGTCTTCCGAGATTAGCAGCTGGTTTGCTGCGCTGACGCAGCTTTTGGCGCAGCATCTGGATATTCATCTGGCGGGCGATGTTGAGCATCACATCCGCAAAATGGCGCATTTCTGCGAATTTGCGCTGCTGGGACTGCTGCTGTGTCGCAGCTTCAGTGCCTGGGGCGTGCCTAAGCTTACGGCAACCGGTTATATTCTCTTTTTAGCGCTTTTGGTAGCTGTAATAGATGAATATATCCAAGCCTTTTCGCCAGGACGTGCCAGCAGGGTGAAGGATGTACTGCTGGATTTCAGCGGAGTCTTCTGCGCCTGGCTGGAATATCGCATCTGGGAATGGAGCGCACGAAAATAATTAAAATTTGCAGGCTGCAGCTTGGCGCCGACAGGCGTCCGGCTGCAGCTTTTTGTTGTTTCAGAGTATCTGCGCAGAGAAAATAATTGCTTTTATCGGCATTTTGCCGCTTCTTCTGCTTGCACTCATCGGTATCCTGTGCTATAATTTTGGTTAACAAATGGTGAACGTTAAAACGGTAAAGGTTAACGTAGCACTTATTTTTTTACAGTATAAGCCTACCGATTAAATAGGTTACAAAAGGAGAAGAGAATATGAACCCGCAAGCATTAGCACAAGAAATTATTGATGGCAGAAGACTGACTCGTCAGGACGATTTAAAGGCATTTCTGACCTGCGATTTGCAGGCCTTATGTGAAGGCGCAGATAAAATTCGCAAGCATTTTGTCGGTGAGCGCGTGGATTTGTGCTCCATTATCAACGGACGCAGCGGCCGCTGTCCGGAAAACTGCAAATTCTGTGCGCAGTCTGCACATAACCATACCGATTGCGAGGGTTACAGCTTCCTTCCGGAGGAGGATATCGTGAAGCTGGCACGCCTGAATCAGAAGGAAGGCGTACACCGCTTTTCCATTGTAACCGCCGGCAAGGCACTGACCGGTGAAGAATTTGACAAGGCAATTCATGCGTATGAAACCATGCATCGTGATTTGAAGATTGATTTGTGCGCTTCCATGGGGTTCCTTTCCCGTGAGCAGCTGCATCGTCTGCATGAGGCAGGTGTCACCAGCTATCACCACAACATCGAAACCTCTAAGCGCAACTTCCCCAACATCTGCACCACGCATACCTATGATATGAAAATCAACACGCTGAAAATGGTTAAGGAGGAGGGCATGTGCGCCTGCTCCGGCGGTATTATCGGTATGGGCGAAACCTGGGAGGACCGTCTTGATATGGCTATCAGCCTTGCTGAGCTGGGTATTGATTCTATTCCGCTGAATGCGCTGATGCCGATTCCGGGTACGCCGCTGGAGCATCTGCCGCGTCTGAGCGAGGATGATATCCTGCGTACTGTGGCCTTCTTCCGTTACATCAATCCTTTGGCTAATATCCGTCTGGGTGCAGGTCGTGCTTTGCTGACCAATGACGGCGAAACCGCCTTCAAGGCAGGTGCCTCCGCAACTATTACCGGCAATATGCTGACTACTGTGGCCTGCGCTACGATTCGCAGCGACAGAAAAATGCTGAACCATATGGGACGTGACATTAAGCCGGAATATATGACGGATGAAGAAGCTGTTGCTATTGATGCCAGAGCGGAATAGGCATAATTATAGCTTAAAATGAATTTTGCTGCCTGCGGATGGACGAGGTCCTTTTGCAGGCAGCTTTTTTGTACTGCTTTAATGGTGCGTTTTGCACCTGTTGCACCAGTTGAACCACTTTTTTCGGCGTTTTTGCTAAAAAACCGTAGGCTCGAAAACTTTAATATAATATAAATAAAAAAGCCTTATTTTAGCCGTAAACAGCATAAAATAAAGCTTTAGAACCCTTACGAAGACTTTACTTGCAGGGATATATATTAGGGGTTGTGGAGCAGTTTTTGCGTTTGCACCAAAAGTAGTGGTGCAAGTGGTGCAGAGAGAGCTGACAAGAAAATAACTAAAAACTATTTTACTATTTTCTTATAGATACCTCTATCCAGAAAATCAATAAAGCCTTTATCTCTGAGAAGCTGTAATTGCTGACGAATTTTAGCTTTGATATTGTGATTATTAGGATGTTTGATTGTCAGCAATGTTTCGAACTGGTACATGTCAGATAACGAAAACATTTCTGTTTTGATGCTGTTCACACAATTTAATGTATCTAACAGCCAGCCTCTGGAGCTTAGGTTGTCCGTATATAATAAGGATGCCTGTTGTACTTGCGCCTGAACAAGCTCTTGGGGGACAGGTACACTGTTATGAATGATATCGATTTTGGCTTGACTGGGAATTTTATCGATAAGAATATTACAGCCAATCCAACCCTTGCGCTGAGCATTATCGGATAAAGGTTTTCTTTGTTCGATGATGTCAGGCACAAAGAAATGCTTAGGAATAATCCAAAGATTGTTTACGGTTAAAAGCTGCTTGCTGTAATTCAAAATGAAGAAATCAGGATTGTTGTTGCTGGTTATTCTGTCAATAAATGTATGATAAGCGCCATCGGCAATTTTGTGACCGATGCTTCCAGCTTTGCTTTTAAGCTCGTATTCATTATTGCAGTTAGGACAGTAGAAATCAGCGACAGCTTTGTTGTTGGGGAAGTGATTAAGCGAAGCATTTCCGCAGTGAGGGCAATACATGTATTCGCTTACCCAGCTTTCTGTCAGGATACGGATGATTTGTGATTGGCTGTGATAGCTTTGCGTTAAGGCAGTGTTAAAGTTGCAGTTCATTTGCTCACCTTGTATTAATAAAACACTAAATGTTTATTTTGTTTGAATATTGAGCTTCATATCAAGATATGCCAGCAACTCTTTTTGATTGGCTGTTGTTAAATTTCGATAACCTATAATCAGTTGTTCTTCTTGAGGATTAGAAATAATTAAATCCTGAGCCGGAGAATCTAGAGAAACTTCAATATCATCTATGATTTTTAGTAAATGGTCCAGGTCGGTTCCTGTTGCTATGGCAATATTGTTCAAAGCGCTGATAGAGGGTATAATTTTTTTCCCTGTTTGGGGATTATAGCCTTTTTCTAGCATTGATATATATCCTTTGGAAAGTGAAGCTGATTTAGCAAATTGCTCCATAGTTAAATTATGTTCTGTCCGATATGAATTAATGAATGTTTTCAGTTCCATGATGTAAAGCTCCTTTTCGCTTAGTATATTATACATTTATAATTAATTCAAGATTTTAAAGACATTCTATTGACAGAATAAGTTTAATATATTAAACTAAAGCGTAGAGGTGATTATAGTGCTTTTGCAAATACGAAAGCAAAGATTACTGAAGGGGTTAACACAAGAAGAGCTTTCCAGAAGAAGTAAAATATCTAAAAGTATTATTATAGGACTGGAAAATGGCAAAATCACCGTAACTACAACGAAAACCTTGGTGAGAATTGCTGAAGCGCTAGAGTGTTCAATAAGCAAATTTTTTTATAACCAAAGTTTAATATATTAAACAGGATGAGCGAAGCAGGAGTGTTGTTATGAGGCAGTTGTGCGAAAATGGAATATATGTATTCTATCAAACTGAAAATGCACAACTGCTCCTAGGCGACACATTTGAGCTGCTGCAAAAGCTTCGCCCTGAATCCGTTGACGTAATTTTTGCAGACCCGCCCTACTTTTTAAGTAATAACGGCATTACTTGCCGTAGTGGCAAAATGGTTTCTGTAAATAAGGCTGCGTGGGATATGGTTGATGATAAAGAGCACATGTTAGCCAACAAGCATCAATTTAACCGACGCTGGATAAACCTCTGAAAAAAAGTGCTTAAACCCAACGGCACCATCTGGATATCGGGAACTTTCCATAATATATTTTCGATTGGCATGGCTTTGGAAGAGGAAGGCTTTAGAATAATCAATAACATTACGTGGCAAAAAACTAATCCGCCGCCAAATCTTGCCTGCCGTTGCTTTACGCATTCTACGGAAACAATCATCTGGGCTTGCAAGGATGATAAAAAAGCAAAATACTTTTTTAACTATGCCTTGATGAAAGAAATCAATGGCGGAAAGCAGATGAAGGATGTCTGGACGGGAAGTCTTACCAAGCCTTCGGAAAAGAAGTTTGGCAAGCATCCTACGCAGAAGCCGGAATATTTATTGGAAAGAATATTACGTGCTTCTACACAGGCCGGCTATATAGTGCTGGACCCGTTTTGCGGTTCGGGAACTACCGGTGTCGAAGCATTACGCAACGGCTGTAATTTTATAGGGATTGATAATGTGGAGGAATATTTGAAGCTTACGCAAAAACGCTTAGATAAAGAACAGGAGTCTTTGTTTATTTAACTCTTTCTTTGATAACAAAATCAGAAGCCTAACCTCCTTCTCCCTTTGTCCTCATCGTTACCTAATGCAATATTTTAGTCAACAGTAGTAACGCAACAAGCATATACAAGCATATATATAAATAAATACCTAATTAGCCGCCTGCAGAGGAAACTCCTATATTCGCAGGCGGCTTTTTGACGTGTGCACTTGTAGAGATGTGTTCGGTGTTATATAATAAAATATGTATACATGAAATATGCACTTGTTTGTTGACAGTGGCTCAATGGAGGGCTTATGGACTTTAAATTTTTTAGGAACAGAATAAAGGTATCTCTATACAGCATAGGCATCTTCGCCTTCTTCCTGCTTGTTTCTCTGGTGAGCCTGTATGTTGTGCGCGAAAAAATATTAGATAATTCGCATATTATGGGGCAGCAGATGGCGGCTCGCTTTGCCACCAGGGAAACAGGACGCATAAAAGCTCAGGAAATGCTGCTGCGCAGTGCCGCGCAGAATCTGGCGCATATGCTGGAGATGAAGCCTGATATGTCGGATGCGGAGCTGGAGGAGGCTTTGACGCATTTTACCGACTACATGGAAAAAAATGCGGATGTAGGCCGTTTTGACATGTGCGCTGTTGTTCACGGACATCTTATCGGCAAGCGTCTGGAGGGACAGCCGGCGGATGTTGCTTCGCTGAAATGGTATCAGACGGCACTGAATAGTAATGGCAGCGTGGCTTATACCAATTTATATACCTACGGTAAAAATAATGAACGCCTGTTGACTATGGCAGTGCGCTTCGGCGATGGCAATGTACTGGCGCTGAATCTTTATCCGGAGCGCTTGAACGGTTTGCTTGCCGAAAACCAGATGCCTAAGCACAGCTATTATTATCTTTGCGATCCGTCGGGTAATATTATGTTTACCATCAATGACCGCAATCTGTCGATAGAAGAACAGCAGCCTTATGTAGATAAAATTTTTAAGGAAATCCGCAATTCCGGCAGTGATGTATCTTATATCACCGATTACGAGGGCAATAAGCGCGGTGTTTACTACAAGGTTTCGGAAAAGGGCTGGATATCTATCGTAACTATTCCCTATGATTTCCTGCTGGGTGATTATGAGGATTTGATGCAGTGGTTCAGCCTGACGCTGGCCATTTTCCTGCTGCTGGCTGCCGGTTTGGCGCTGCGCGAGCATATGCTGAACAAACAGTTGCAAAGCATCAATGAGGTTATCCGCGTTATGAGCAAGTCCTTCCTGGCTGTGTTCAGGGTGAATTATGTTACCGGACGCTATTATATGCTGAAAAGCACCAGTCCGGGGCCGCAGGAGCCGGAGGGAGATTATGATGAGCTACTGCAGGAGCTGATAAAGAATGTGGAGCCGGAGGCTGCCGATGAGTTTGCAGCCAGCTTTTCACGTGAGCATATCAAAGAGCTGGTGGAGCGGCATATCAATGACTTCGGCGGTGAGTTCCGCCATCGCTTCGGCAAGGAATACAGATGGCTTAATGTACGCCTGATGCGTGATGATTTGCTGAATAAGGACGAAGCGGTTTTCTTCTTCCGTGAGGTGGATGCCGAAAAGCTGAAAGAGCTGGAGCATCTGCAGCTGACGGAGCAGGCGCTGAGGGTAGCACGCGAAAATGCCAAGTCCAGAAACATGTTCTTTTCCGCGCTGTCGCACGATATGCGTGCGCCTCTCAACGGCATTATCGGCATGGCGGAGCTGGCAGACCTGCATAAGGATGACTGCGGACAGGTGAAGGAATATATCCGCAAAATCCGCACCGCAGGCCAGCAGCTGCTGACCTTGATTAATGATATCCTGGAAATGGCACGCCTGGACAACGGTAAGGTGGAGCATGTGCAGGAAACCTTTATGATTGCCAAGGTAGCGCAGGATACAAGCGATATTTTTGCGGCGCAGGCCGAGCTGGAGCAGAAGTTCTTTGACTCTCAGCTTATGCTGCAAGAAGATGAAATGGTGAGCGGCGATTTACAGGGCTTGCAGCAAATTTTGAATAATATTTTGTCGAATGCTATTAAATATACCAAAGCACATGGCAAAATCAGCTTTTTGGCGCGTCGTGAGCCGAGCAATGAGCGCAACCGTGTGCATTATACCTTTGTCATCAAGGATACCGGCTGCGGTATGTCGGCCAAATTCCTGGAGAAGATTTATAAGCCGTTTGAACGCGACAGCCGTTTTGGTGTGCCGCGCGTTACCGGCACCGGTCTGGGCATGACGATTGTCAAAAGCCTGGTAGAGCGTATGGATGGCAGCATTCATATCAGCAGCCGTGTTGATGAAGGCACCTGCGTAATTATTTCCCTGCCGTTCAACATTGTGAAAAAGGTGGAAAGCAAGCCACAGGATAGCATGCCGAAGCTGAAGGATTTTGCTGGCTGCAGAATTCTGGTAGCTGAGGACAACAATATCAATATGGAGATTATCAGCGAGCTGCTGACAATGAACGGTCTGGAGGTATTGCCGGCAAGCAACGGCAAGGATGCCGTGAACCTGTTTGAGTCTTCGGAGGAAGGCAGCATCAGCATGGTGCTGATGGATATGCAGATGCCGGAAATGGATGGCTGTGAGGCTGCCGAGGCTATCAGAGCATTGCCGCGTGAGGATGCGCGTAAGGTGCCTATTCTGGCGCTGACAGGCAACAGCGGCAGTGATGACGTGGAACGCGCAATGGCTGCCGGCATGAATGATTTTATGGTGAAACCGGTGCAGATGAAGCTGCTGGCGCAGATGATGAGTGCGTATCTGCAGCATTGAGAGCAGAAAGGGGTGCGAAACTGTGCATTTACAGGAACTGCCGCAGTATGTGGCGATTGATATTCAGGAGGCGCTGGAGGAGCGCTTTATGGAAAGTGAAGCTATGTATGTGCGTTTTTTGCGCAAGCTGCTGACAAGCGATGATTATAAATTGATGGAGGAGGCTGCGGAGGCAGGCAACCTGCAGGAGGTGCTGCGCTATGCGCACAACCTGAAGGGCGTGTGCGCAACGTTGGGGCTGACAGGCTTGCAGGCGCAGTTTGCCGATATTGTAAGCCTGCTGCGCAGCGGGGACTATACTTTGCCGCAGCTGCAGGCGAAGCTGGCTGCGGTGAAGAATGACTGGCAGCGCACGCTGCAATATATTGAACAGTTGGAGAGTGCATGATGGAAATAATCAGTGTAGCTGTCGGCGGTGCCTTGGGCGCAGTGTGCCGTTATCTGCTGGGTAATTTTATCAGCAGAGCGAGCGGCAGCGCTCTTCCATGGGGAACCTTCGCCATAAATATCATAGGCTGCTTTTGCATGGGCCTTTTGATGACGCTGATTGTGGAGCGCGGTATGCTGCCTGCGGCTTGGCGTCTGTTCTTGTGCGTAGGCTTGTTGGGTGGCTTTACCACCTTTTCCTCGTTCGGTTATGAAAGCCTGATGCTGCTGACGGAGGGTAATATCGCCGCGGCGGCAGCGTACAGCGGCGGCAGCCTGCTTTTGGGACTGCTGGCTGCGGGAACAGGCGTGCTGGCAGGTAAAGGGGTATAGGTTGGAGAATTTCAGAAATAAATAACGCTTAACTTAAAGCATGACATAGATTGGCAAACAGAAAGGGGGAGAATAATATGGGATTATTGTTAAATACTCTCTCTCCGGCAATATTATACGAGGAGATGGCAGAAAGTACATATTTTGTTGATAAAACTGCCTTTATAGGCCAAATGCTGCAGCGTATAGGTACCAATGGCAAGTATGTGTGCATCACACGTCCGCGCCGTTTTGGCAAAACTGTTATGGCTAATATGCTGGGAGCATTTCTGACTAAGAGCGCTGCTACGAAAAAGCTTTTTGCACAGTTAAATATAGGCCGTGATGCTGAGGCTATGCAGCATATTAATCAATACAATGTTATTTATATTGATTTCAGCAGGATCAGCAGCAATGATTACCAAAGCTATATAGATAATATTGCTGAGGTCTTGAAGAACGATCTGCATAAGGCGTATCCCGATGTTGATTATCGTGCGGCAGGCGGCGTAGCCGAGGATTTGGAAAGAATTACTGCAGCGACGGGCGAAAGGTTTATTTTCATTTTTGACGAATGGGATGCAATCTTTCATGCTGCCTTTATTTCCGAAGATGACAGAAAAAAATACCTGCTGTTCTTAAAGGATTTGCTTAAGGACAGAGTATATGTTCAACTGGCGTATATGACTGGCGTACTGCCGATATCAAAATATACCAGCGGCTCGGAATTAAATACCTTTGCGGAATATAATATGGCTACGATGTCATTATATAGTGATGTTTTTGGCTTTAATGATACGGAAGTAGATGCGCTGTTTGCAAAGTATCAAGCTTTGACGGCTCAACCGCAGGTTACACGTGAAGGCTTAAAAATATGGTATGACGGCTATCACACTGCTGCCGGCAATTTACTGTATAATCCGCGTTCTGTGGTTATGGCTTTGCAGAATAACCAGCTTTATAATTATTGGACCAGCTCTGGTCCCTATGATGAATTGTTTTACTATATCCGTAACAATGTGACGGCGGTGCGTGATGATTTGGCGCTGATGGCTGCCGGTGAACGCATACCCTTGAAAATACAGGAATATGCGGCCATGCTGCTGGAGCTTAATACAAAGCAACAGATTTTTTCGGCGATGGTTGTTTATGGCCTGCTGACATATGAAAACGGCAAAGTGTTTATCCCTAATAAAGAATTGATGGATAAATTTAATGAGCTGCTCCTGAATAAGGATTCCTTGGGCTACGTACATCAGCTGGCGGTAAAATCGGAAGCGATGCTGCAGGCTACGCTAAAAGGCGATACCGCTACAATGAGCAGGGTTTTGGAATTTGCGCACAATACGGAAACACCGCTGTTGGCGTATAACAATGAGACCGAACTGGCTGCTATTGTTAATCTCATATATCTGGCAGCACGTGACAGATATAATGTCCAAAGGGAGGATAAGGCCGGGACAGGCTATGTTGACTTTATCTTCTATCCCTATCAGGAAAACGATGATTGTCTTATATTGGAGCTGAAGGTGGATCACACACCGGAGGAAGCGATTGAGCAGATTAAACGCAGGCAGTATGCACTTAAGTTTGCCGGAACTCTGGGAGATGGCAGAAAGCGTTATCAAGGACGGATTTTGGCTGTCGGGATAGGCTATTCCAAGAAAACAAAGCAGCACCAATGTAAGGTAGAGGTGCTGCAGGAGTAGTTGGCTGTATAAAACGAAAAAGCAATTTGCAACTGTAATTTGACAGATGCAAATTGCTTTTTATATTGGTATTATTTTTACGCTTTCCTGATATTCAGCACGGCAATCGCCGCAAATATCAGTCCCATGCCGATGATTTTCACCGGCGTCAGTGCTTCCGCAAAGAAAATAACACCGACAGCGGCAGCCACAAAGGGCTCAATCGTCGCAAGGATGGAGGCCTGTCCTGCCTCAATCTGTTCTAACCCTTTGGTGTAGAGCAGATAAGGAAGCACGGCGCAGAGCAGGCCCAAACCTAAAGTGCTACCGATTGCCTGCAGGTTGATAGCGGCAAGACGCTGATAATCAAAATCCGCCAACGGCCATGAAGCTGCGAGTGCCAGATAAAAGGTGTAGGCGGTGATGGTGAGTGACGAATATTTGCGCACAGCATACTTGCCGAAAATGCTGTACAGTGCATAGCCGAAGCCGCTGCCTAAGCCATAGAGTAGACCGCTTAGCGTGAGCGTCAGGCTGCTGCCGAAAACGCCGGTGACGCAGGCACAGCCGCTGAAGGTGAGCAGCAGAGCGAGTGCTTTTGTGCGCGTGAAGGCTTCTCCGAAGCACAGCAGCGACATGAGCATAACAAAGACAGGGGCGGTGTAGAGCAGCAGCGCTGCTACCGCCAGACTTGTCTGCTGCATAGCGTTGAAGTAGCAGTAGTTGAAGAACACCAGGCTGCAGATACCGGTGCCGACGAAAAGCCAGAGATCACGCAGTCTGATGCGCAGGGCAGCACTCCCTGACTGCAGCAGCGGCAGTGTGACGCAGATTGCCGCTGCCAGCGAACGCAGGGCAACAATTTGCATGGAGCTGAAGCCTTGTGCTGCCAGCGTTCTGACGAAGAGTCCGATTAAACCCCAGCAGACAGCAGCGGAGATGATATAAAGATAGGCCTTTGTTTTCATTGCTCAGCCTGCTTCCTGCCGCGTCCCCAGAAGGTGTGGAACTTCTGCAGCAGCTCCTTGCCGGGCTTGGGCGACCACAGCTCCTGCCTGTCGCTGTCACGCATGGCCGCCGCCAGATGCTCATAAATTTCCGGATACTGCGCATCGAGCGCTGCGATATGCTCCTTGATGTCCTGACGCATGGTGTGACCGTCATAAGGACAGGGGTTTTTGATAGGCTTCAGGCCAAGTTTTGCCACCAACTCGCGGATTTCCTGCTCGCGGTAGTAGAGCAGCGGGCGCAGTACCGTGATGCCGGAGCGCGATAGCGGCGTTACCGGCAGAAAGGTGCGCAGCTGACCGCTGGTCACCAGATTCATGAAGAAGGTTTCTACGGCATCGTCATTGTGGTGCGCCAACGCCACCTTGTTGAAGCCGAGTTCCTGTGCGCGGCGGTTGGTAGCGGCGCGGCGGAAGTAGGCGCAGGTGAAGCAGGGACTGCCGCCTTTTTTTTCATGTGCCGCCATTACGTCAACATCGTCGCTGTAGTGTGTAAGGCCGAACTGCGCGCAGAAGGCTTCCAACTCCGCCTTGGGAAAGTTGGGTGCGAACATGCCGTTGACGGTGTAGCAGGCAAGGTCGAATGGTATCGGCGAATATTTTTTGATTTCCGCCAGCATGGCTGTCAGAAGCATGCTGTCCTTGCCGCCGCTGAGGCCGACTAGAATGCGGTCGCCCGGCTGCAGCATATCGAATTCTATAATAGCCCGCCACAGCTTGCTTAAATCCTTGGCGGGAACGAAGGTGCTTTTCTTAGTCATTTATACAATCTCCTTTTGCATTACATAGCATTATTTTAACACAATGCAGCTGCTTTTCCTAGTATATCTCTAGGCTAAAGCGGCTGCTTTTCTTCGCCTAAGCGACGCGTTTTGTGATATAATATTTAAGTCAAAAATATTTTTACCCAAGAAGAGGATGCAGGTGCATCCGTGAAATATTATGGAGGCTAACGACTGATGACCGATACAATGCAAGGACTCAATAAAGAGCAGCTTGATGCAGTACAGACTATTAACGGACCGATGCTGATTCTGGCAGGTGCAGGCAGCGGCAAGACGAAGGTGCTTACCTGCCGTATTGCGCATCTGCTGCAGCAGGGCGTGCGTCCCTATCGTATTTTGGCGATTACCTTTACCAATAAAGCCGCCGCGGAAATGCGCGAGCGTGTAGACCGTATGGCAGGCGCTGCGGCCAGAGATGTGTGGCTGTTTACCTTCCATGCCTTCTGCGCTCGTCTTTTGCGCTATGAGCTGGAAAATCTCAACGGCTATGCCAATAATTTTGCAATTTACGATACAAGCGACAGCAAAAACCTGATTAAGCAGGTGCTGAAGGAAATGAATCTGGATGAAAAGCGTTTCCCGCTGCCGGCGATTATCAGCCATATCAGCAACGCGAAAAATGCCTTGCTGCTGCCCGATGCCTACGCTCGCGAGGCCTCCGGCTACTATGAGCAGCAGGTGGCAAAAATTTATGATGCTTATCAAAAAAAGCTGCAGGCCAACAATGCCGTAGACTTTGACGATTTACTGCTGCTGGCTTTGCGTCTGCTGCAGGAAAATCCTGCTGTAAGAGAAAAATACCAGCGCAAGTTTGATTATCTGATGGTTGACGAATATCAGGATACCAACCATGCGCAGTATCTGCTGACGAAGCTGTTGGCCGCAGGCCACAGAAACATCTGCGTAGTAGGCGATGCCGACCAGAGCATTTATGGCTGGCGCGGTGCCGATATCCAGAATATCCTTGATTTTGAAAAGGATTACCCCGATGCCAAGCTGGTGAAACTGGAGCAGAACTACCGCAGCACGCAGGTTATTCTGGACGCTGCCAATGCCGTTATCGACAACAACAGCGGACGCAAGCCGAAAAATTTGTGGACTGCCAACGGCAACGGTTCGGAAATCGTTTACTATCAGGCGAACGATGAAAGAGATGAAGCACGCTATGTGATTGAAAATATGCAGAAGCTGCAGCTGAATGAAGGTGCTAAGCTGGGCGATATGGCAGTGCTGTACCGCACTAACGCGCAGTCGCGTGTATTCGAGGAAATGCTGATTAAGAGCGGTATCGCCTATACGATGGTCGGCGGTACGAAGTTCTATGAGCGCAAGGAAATCAAGGATGCGCTGGCATATCTGCGCTTGCTTTATAATCCGCATGACAGCCTGAGCCTGCTGCGTATTATCAATGTTCCGCGCCGCGGTATCGGTGATGCGACTATGGCACGTCTGCAGGAATATGCCAATGCCAGCGGCCAGTCTCTGTTCGAGGTAGTGACCAATGCAGCGGATGTTCCCGGTCTTGCCAGACGTTTTGCCAACAAGCTGGACGAGCTGAGCGGTCTGCTCTTTGAGCTGATGGGCGAGGCTGCCGATGTGCCGGTAAAACAGCTTTTGGATGATGTGCTGCTGAAAACAGGTTATCTGGAGGAGCTGCAGAACAGCAAGGAACCGCAGGACGAAAGCCGTGTGGAGAACCTGAAGGAAATGCTGAGCGTAACCGAGGAATTTGCAGTAAAATGCGAGCGCAACGGTGAAGAGCCGACGCTGGAAAACTTCCTGGTTGATGTAGCGCTGGTTGCCGATATTGATGATGCGGAGCTGGGTGAGGAAGCAGTTACTCTGATGACGCTGCATTCCGCCAAGGGCCTGGAATTCCCCAATGTCTTTTTGGTAGGTATGGAGGAAGGAATTTTCCCGCATTCCCGTACTCTGATGGACGAAAACGAGATTGAAGAGGAGCGCCGCCTGTGCTACGTAGGCATTACGCGTGCGGAAAAGCATTTGTTCCTGAGCAACGCCAGAACACGCACTATCTACGGCCGCACGCAGTATTACACACCGTCTCGCTTCCTGCAGGAGGTGCCGCGTAACCTGGTGCATGTAATCAAACGTCCGGTAGTGCAGCGTCCGGCGATGACGCAGCAGGTACACAAGCCTACTGCTAAGGAAAACGCCAACTGGTTCGAGCAGCATAAGGCCAGCTTCTTCCCGAGGGAAAGCAGTGCGGCGGCAGGCTGCAGCTTCCGTGTCGGCGATAAGGTTATGCATAAAAAGTGGGGCGCAGGCACGATTGTTACCGCTAAGGCTGCGGATGACGGCCAGGAGGTTACGGTTGCTTTTGCCGGCGGCGGTATCCGCAGCCTGCTGACGAAGTATGCTAAGCTGGAAAAGCTGTAAGCAGCGGCTTTCCGGATAAAAATTTTGGAGGATAAAGCAATGGCAGAAATGGATTTATTTGCTGATGAGCGTGCAGCGGATTTGGCTGAGGCCGATAAGCTGCGCCGCGAAATCCGTCATAACGAATATTTATATTATGTATTGGATGCGCCGGAGATTACGGACGCTGAATATGACCGCATGATGGTGCGCCTGCGTGAGCTGGAGGCGCGCTATCCTGACAGCATTCCGGCCGATTCGCCTACGCAGCGCGTCGGCGGTCGTGCTTCCTCGCAGTTTACCGAGGTGCGTCACCTGGAGCCGCTGCTGAGCCTGGGCAATGTATTTTCCGCCGAGGAGCTGCGCGCCTTTGATGAACGTGTTCGCAGCGGTCTGCCTGCAGGCAGCAAGGTGGAATACGTTATGGAGCCGAAGATTGACGGCCTTGCCTGCAGCCTGATTTACGAAAACGGTAAGCTGGTGCGCGCTGCTACCCGCGGTGACGGTGTAGTAGGCGAAAATGTTACGGCCAACGTGCGCACCATCCGCAGCATTCCGCTGACGCTGAAGGTGCCGGATGGTGAAACAGTGCCGGAGCTTCTTGATGTGCGCGGTGAGGTCTATATGCCGCGGCAGGCATTTATGCGTTTGAACGAGCAGCGCGCTGAGCGCGGCGAGAGCGAGTTTGCCAATCCGCGTAATGCGGCGGCAGGCAGCCTGCGCCAGCTGGACCCGCAGGTAACGGCAAGCCGCAGCCTGAGCTTTTTTGCCTATTATCTGGTAGGCGAGGGCGCACAGCCCAAGCACAGCGAATCACTGGCTTTGCTGGCGCACTATGGCTTTAAGGTGAGCGAGAATTATAAGGTTGTCGAAAATATCGACGAGGCGATTAAATATATCGGCGATTTCAACGAGCTGCGTCAAGGCCTGTCCTATGATACCGACGGAGCTGTTATTAAGGTCAATGATGTTTACCAGCAGCGTATTTTGGGCGCTACAGGCAAGGATCCGCGTTGGGCGACTGCCTATAAATATCCGCCGGAGCAGGCTGAAACTACGTTGGAGGATATCGACTGGCGTGTAGGACGCACAGGCGTACTGACACCGACGGCAGTGCTGACACCGGTAAAATTAAGCGGCAGCGTTATCAGCCGTGCAACACTGCATAACGAGGATTTTATCCGTGCCAAGGATATCCGCATCGGTGACAGGGTTGTTATCAACAAGGCCGGTGAAATTATTCCCGAGGTACTGCGCGTAGTAGTTGAAAAGCGTACCGGTGACGAAAAAGAGGTAGAAATCCCCAGCGTCTGCCCGGAATGCGGCTGGCGCGTAGAGCGTCAGAGTGAGGAGGCAGCTATCCGCTGTACCAATCCGCACTGTCCGGCGTTGGGACGCGAGGGCCTCATTCACTTTGTCAGCCGTGATGCGATGAATATAGACGGCTGCGGTCCTTCTGTTATCAATGCGCTGCTTGATGCAGGCCTGGTGCGCGATGCTGCGGATTTGTACAGCCTGCGCAAGGATGATTTGCTGAAGCTGGAGCGTATGGGCGAAAAGTCGGCGGATAATCTGCTGGCGGCTTTGGCCGAGAGCAAGAAGAACGAGCTGGACAAGCTGCTCTTTGCTTTGGGTATCCGTCATGTGGGTGCCAAGGTGGCGCGTATTCTGGCAACTGAATTCGGCAGCATGGAAAAGCTGCAGCAGGCACAGCCGGAAGAGCTGGCACAGATTCGTGATATCGGTGATAAGATTGCGGAAAGCGTCGTTACCTGGCTGAATGTACCGGCGAATATTGACCTGGTGGAGCGCTTGGCGGCAGCAGGATTGACGATGACGTTTACACCGCCTGCCAGTCAGGAGGATAATCCCTTCTTCGGCAAAACGCTTGTCTTTACGGGCACTATGCCTACGTTAGGACGCGCCGAGGCGAAGACGATGGCGCAGGATGTGGGCGCGAAGGTCAGCGGCAGCGTCAGCAAAAAGACGGATTACGTCATTGCGGGTGCGGAGGCCGGCAGTAAGCTGGAAAAGGCACAGCAATTAGGCGTAACGGTTATTGATGAAGCAGAGTTCTTGCGTCTGCTTAAAGGTGAATAAGGCATAAAAATAGCGTGGCTGCGAGCAGCGGCCACGCTTAATTTTTTTAGTGATGATATTCGTTTTTGTGTTCCTTGGCCAAAGCGTCCCAAACAGGCAACTGCAGCCCGGCGATTTCGGAGGTGAACGGAGTACCGTCGTTCTTTTCGAAATGCTTCCAGGTACGCAATACATATTTAAAGCCGATATATTGCAGCGGTAAGTTGCAGTATACCATGAGGATGTTGGCGAAGTCGCTCAATTCCCAGAGCGCGCCTAAATCCATACCGGCGATGTTGGTGATAACGCCGAAGGAAATAACGATGAGGCACAGCACGCGGATAGCGTTGATGAAGGAAGCCTTGCTGGAAATGCGGTTAGCACACATTTCGGTGAAGGACATGAAGCCCAATAGGCAGGTGAAGGCAAACAGGCCGAAGCAAACGCTTACGAGCAGCGTAACAACGCTGTAAAGCATGTCATTGCCGCCGGTCAGAGCGCCGCAGGAGGCGAGGAATTTATCCAGCTTGCCCATCTCAAACCAGGCATTGGCATCTGCCGTGAGCCACATGCTGCCCATGATAACGACAAAGCCGGTCAGAGTGCAGATAACGATGGTATCAAGAAATACGCCCAAAGCCTGCACACAGCCCTGCTCACAGGGGTGGGAAACCTCTGCTGCCGCAGCCGGCATGGTAATAGTACCCTGGCCTGCTTCGTTGGACATCAGGCCGCGCTTAATACCCTGGCTGAGCGCCAGACCGAAGGCACCGCCGAAAACAGCATCAGGCGCAAAGGCCTGCGTGAAAACGGAGCTGAAGAACAGTGGAATGCGGTCGATGTTGCCGACGGTCAAAGCGATGACGGTGAGTACATAAATAACTGCCATAACGGGAACGATGCGGTCGGTAACCTTCGTAACCTTTTTGATGCCGCCGAAGCTGATAACAGCGGTGATAACGATAAGCACCGCAAAGGAAATCCAGTAGAGCGAAGAGTTGGTGGGAATGTTCACGCCGGAGATTTTGCCGGCGATGGCACCAACAGCGGAAATAGTGTTGAAGCCCTGTGCTGGGAAGCACAGCAGCGCATAAACAATGTACAGCATGCTGAGCGCAACGCCGGCAGCGGCAGAATCATTCAACAATTTGCGTGCGTAAAAGGGCAGGCCGCCGACATATTCGTTATCGCGCTTTTCCTTGCAAATCTGCGAAAGCGTGGATTCTGCAAAGGAAGTTGCCATGCCGAAGAAGGCGGAAACCCACATCCAGAACAGCGCGCCCGGGCCGCCGATGGAAATCGCACCGGTTACACCCAAGATATTGCCGGGACCGACACGCATAGCGGTGGAAAGCAAAAAGGCTGTGAGTGAGGAAATACCGTTGCGCGTATGGTTGCGCTGCATCAGCACCTTCACAGCGAAGATAAAGTTGTGTACCTGTACAAAGTGCAGGCGGAAGGTGAAGTAAATACCTGTACCGACTAATAAAATAATTGCCAGACTAAAATTTCCCAGAATGGGGATAGAACCGTACCAGTCGAGATTGCAGGGGAAATCCCAGAACCAGTTGGAAACAATCTGGATTTTGGCGCAGATTGCGTTAACTGCATCAAATAAAGCTTGCATAAGACCTCTCTCCTATAGCTGTAAATTTATTTTGCCCTTGCGTTAAGGCGCGGCAAAGGCAGCTTCATTATCTATATCTTAACCTTTTTTATATTGATTGGCAATGGGTGCTGGGAAGTATACAATATATAGCGAAACCTATTTTCTCTGCAAGAAAAACTTTTTATGTTGATTTCTCATACATAATTTACAGACAAACAGCGCGATTTGTAATATAATATAAAGTTAGATAAGTAACATCTGCGGTCTTTCGCACAGATGTCTATATGTAATTTAGAAATGAGGGAATATGATGAAAGAGTATAATTCCGTATCGGAACCGTTTTTAGCGGATGTGCGCGCCGTAGTAGGTGACGCCAATGTTTTTACCGAGCCTGAAAAGCTGGAGCAATATAAAACCGACGAGGAATATGATCCGCGCCGTTTCCGTGTGCCTGAGGCTGTTGTGCGTCCTGCCAATGCCGAAGAAATTGCCGCAGTTGTGAAGCTGTGCAATAAGTACAATGTGCCGCTGACTGTCCGCAGCGGCGGTACCAGCCTTGCCGATGGCGCGATTGCTGTCTGCGGCGGTATTGTACTGCTCATGGAGCGCTTGAATAAAATTATCGAGATGAATACCGAAGCGATGTACGTTGTCGCCGAAGCCGGCGTGCGTACAGTTGATATTCAGAAGATGGCCAACGAAGCAGGCTATCTTTACGCAGGTGACCCCTGCAGCGCCGAAAGCTGCCTGATCGGCGGCAATCTGGCAACAAATGCCGGCGGCAGCAAGGCTGTACGCTATGGCGTTACCCGTAATCAGGTTTACAGCCTGGAGATGGTTACACCGACCGGCGAAATCGTGGAGGTTGGCAGCCGTTTGAAAAAATGCAGCACAGGCTATTGCATGGAGCAGCTGGTAATGGGCAGTGAAGGTACCTTGGGCATTATCACCAAGGTAACTTTGAAGCTGCAGCCGATGCCTCCGTATCGCTTTGACCTGCTGGCAGTTTTTGCTGACCCGTTCAAGGCTCTTGACGTAGTGCCGAAGATTATGCAGGCTGGTCTGAACCCGACGAGCATGGAATATATGGATAATTCCTATGTGCGTGCCTGCGCCGATTATATTGAATTTAAGGGCGCACCGCATTATGAGGACGGTATTTACGTTATCATTACGGTAGAAACCTTCAGCGAGGATGAGCTGGACATGAAGATGGAGCAGCTTGACGAGCTGTGCGAGGCAGCAGGTGCCGTTGAAGTTCTGGAAGCGGATGACCGTATCTGGGCAATGCGCCGCAACTGCCAGGAATCTATCAGCCTTGTAAGCAAGGTTTCCCTGACCGACGATGTTGTTGTGCCTGTAGACCGCATTGCGCCGACCATTAAAGAAATTATGCATATCGGCAGCAAGTATCCCTTCCCAATTCCGGTAAAAATCAACGCGCATATCGGTGACGGTAATCTGCATATCGTTCTCTGCAAATGCGATTTGGATGATGCAACCTGGGAAAAAATCGTGCATGACTTCCACGAAGAGGTTTATGCCTATGCTTACGCTCAGGGCGGCCGCTTAGCCGGTGAGCACGGTATCGGTGCCAAGAAGCTGGCTTATATGGAAGAGTTTACGCCTGCCGGTGAGCTGGAGCTGATGCGCAGGATTAAGCTGGCTTGGGATCCGAATTTGATTTTGAATCCTGGTAAGGTATTTAACGCATAAGCAAGAGCGCATATAAAGCACCATCTGCGTCGGGATGGCTCCTAGGAGTACGTGGAAGTACGCCGTCGTCGCCCTCCCTCGCATCTGATACTTTCTCTGCACTCTTTATGAAAATTAGAAAAAGAGATATATTATGAGCAATTACAATTCTGTAACTCCTGAATTTATTGATGAATTAAAAACGCTGTTGGGCGAAAAATATGTCAAAACCGATGCTGACACGCTCGACCGCTATAAGACGGACGAGGAGGCGGACGAACGCTGCTTCCATCTGCCGGATGTAGTGGTAATTCCGGCAAACGCCGAAGAAATTGCCGGCGTAGTGAAGCTGTGCAACAAGTATCTCATCCCGCTGACCGTGCGCGGCGGCGGTACAGGCATCGTTGACGGCGCTATTGCCGACAAGGGCGGCGTAGTGCTTTTAATGGAACGCCTAAACAAAATTATCGAGCTGAATAAGGAAGGCTTGTACATGGTAGCACAGGCCGGTGTGCGTACGCTGGATATCCAGGCAGCGGCGAAGGCGGAGAATCTGCTTTATGCAGGTGACCCGTCGAGCAGCGACAGCTGCCAGATTGGCGGTAACCTGGCGACGAATGCCGGCGGCATCAAGGCTGTGCGCTACGGTGTAACGCGCAATCAGGTCTACGCTGTGCAGATTGTTACGCCCTACGGCGACATTGTTGACCTGGGCTCGCCGCTGAAAAAGTGCAGTACAGGCTACTGCATGGAACAGCTTGTTATCGGCAGCGAGGGTACGCTGGGTATTATTACACAGGTGACGCTGAAGCTGCAGCCCTTACCTCCGTATAAAATAGATATGCTGGCGATTTTCCATGACCAGATGGCGGCAATCGGCGTTGTACCGCAGCTTGTGAAAGCAGGTATTGACCCGACAAGCATCGAATATATGGATAACCCTAATGTGCGGACAACATCGGAATATCTTGAGTTCCCCGGTGCGCCGCATATTGAAGACGGTATTTACGTTATCATTACGATAGAAACCTTCAATGAAGATGAGCTGGACATGAAAATGGAGCAGGCCAGCGATATCTGCGAGGCAGCAGGCGCTGTGGATGTTCTGGAGGCTGATGAGCGTATTTGGTCGATGCGCCGCAACTGTCTGGAATCTGTGAGCCTTATCAGCAAGGTGTGCACAACGGATGACGTTGTTGTGCCGGTTGATGAAATGAGCGATATGATTCAGTACATCATTAAAACTGTGGCAAAATATCCCTTCCCGTTGCGTATCAACGCGCATATCGGTGACGGCAACCTGCATATCGTGCTGTGTAAGCTGGATTTGTCCGATGAGGAGTGGGAATCTGAATTAAGCCGCTTTACGGAAGAGGTTTATACATATGCTTATGCGCATGGCGGACGTCTTTCCGGTGAGCATGGCATTGGCAGCAAGAAGGCACACTTCCTGGAGCGCTTTACTCCTGGCGGTGAGCTGGAGCTGATGAGAAAAATTAAAAAAGCCTGGGATCCCAATAATATCCTGAATCCAGGCAAGGTTTTTAATTTATAAGACTATCTCAATGGTCTGCTGTAAAACTAAAATATGTAGCATTGTAGCTAAGTAGCAAAGGAGAGATTTTAGTATGACAAATTACAAACCCGTAACAGAAGAAGTTCTGGAGGAGCTGCGTAAAGCAGTCGGCGCAGAGCATGTAAAAAATGATGCCGAAACTCTGGAGCGTTACAAAACCGACGAAGAGCCGGACGCTCATTACCACCATCTGCCGGAGGTAGTTGTAGCACCGGGCAGCACCGAAGAGGTAGCTGCTGTTATGAAAATCGCCAATAAATATCTTGTACCTGTAACTCCGCGCAGTGCAGGTACAAGCGTATCCTGCGGTGCGATTCCTGTTTTCGGCGGCATTGTATTGCTGATGGAGCGCATGAATAAAATTATTAAGCTCGATACCGATGCTATGTATATGGAGGTTGAAGCAGGTGCGCTGACCTCCGATATTCAGGCTAAGGCTAACGAAGCAGGTCTGCTGTATGCCGGTGACCCCTGCAGTGCAGACAGCTGCATGATCGGCGGCAACATTGCAACCAACGCCGGCGGCAACAAGGCTGTACGCTACGGTACCACCCGTCATCAGGTTTATTCTATCGAGGTTGTTACTCCGACCGGCGAAATCGCTGAGTTGGGCAACCGCCTGAAAAAATGCAGCACCGGCTACTGCCTCGACCAATTGGTAATGGGCAGCGAGGGTACTCTGGGTATCATCACCAAAGCAACTCTGAAGCTGCTGCCGCTGGCTCCGTATCGTCTGGATATCCTTGCAGTTTTCACTGAGGTACAGAAGGCTGTCGACCTGGTGCCTGCGCTGGTTAAGGCCGGCTTGAATCCGACAAGTGTTGAATTTATGGACAACGGCTTTGTACGTGCTGCCAGCGATTATGCAGAACAGCGTCTGCCGCATTACGAGGATGGCAGCTACGTTATTGTTACCGTGGAAACCTTTAACGAGGACGAGCTGGATATGAAGATGGAGCAGCTTGACGAAATCTGTACTGCCTGCGGTGCAACCGACGTTGTTGAAGCAGACGAGCGCGTATGGAAGGTACGCCGCAGCTGTCTGGAAGGCTCCAAGGCTTTGAGCAAGGTTTCTACCTCTGATGACCTTGTTGTACCTATCGACAAAATCGCTGTTTGCCTGAACCACCTGATGGAGGTTTCCAAACAATTTGATTTCGAATGCATGTGCCTGGCTCACGCCGGTGACGGCAATCTGCATTTCAACTGCCTGAAGATGGATATGACCGACGAAGAATGGGAAAAACAGCTCGCAGAGTTCCACAAAATCTGCTACGCATATGTTTACAGTCTTGGCGGCCGTCTTTCCGGCGAGCATGGCATCGGTGCGAAAAAGATTGACGCACTGGCAGCTTATTGCGATCCGGTAGAAATGTCTATCATGAAGACTATTAAACGCGCTATGGACCCGAACAATATCCTGAATCCTGGCAAGCTTATCCGTGCCTGATTCTTTTTGAGCACTGCTGAATAATTTTAATATATCTTCCGACGTACTCTTATATGCAAGAGTGCGTCGCTTTTTTTATTTACAATATTCCTCGCCTACATTATAAATGTTGCCAACTTGATAGAGGCAGAGTTAAATAAATTGCGGAAAATTAAAAAACTATTGCTTGTAAAATACGCATATGTTATAATGCTGTCTATATAAATTTAATTAGGAATAATGAATATATATTAGGAAAAGAGGACAATGATGATGAATATGACAGAGGAATACAATCGCCTGATAGGCAAGCGTGTAAAAATGCAGCGCATTTCCGCTAAGGTATCTCAGACAGAATTGGCGAAAGAGTTGGGGGTAACTCAGACGCATTTGAGCAACATCGAAAACGGACGCGCGGGTTTGACAATCCCCAATCTGATTAAGCTGCATCAAATTTTGGAATGTCCTATCAGTTCTTTTTTTGTGGATATCGAAGGGGAAAAGGAAGCTGATAACAGCAGTGATATAACTTTGGAAAATGTTATGGAGCTGGCAAGACTCCTGAAAAAGGCGCGTGACTGAAACAAAAAGCAAAGTCATTTAAGGGCTTTGCTTTTTACTTTTGCTGCGGCAGTATTTTTAGGCAGGCTGTTTTTACTCAGGCAGGAATTTCGGGATTCATGGCGAACTATCCATATATTACATATTTTTTAAAGGAGCAATTAGATGAGTACATTCACCAAGGTCCTGTTGGCCACAGATCTGTCCCCGCAGGCTGATAAATTGACCGAGTGTCTGTTTTGCTTATGCCCCGATACGGAAACGGAAGTGGTTTTGGCTCACGTCTTTGATGATGACGATGATGCCGACCCTGACGGTAGCAGCTTTAAAAAAGCACGCAGCCGATTGGATGGGTATAAAAATGATATAGAGCAGGCAGGCTATGAAGAAATTTCCATTGTAACCCCGGCAGGCGAGCCATGTGAAACCTTAAGCAGGCTGGCGGAAGAAAACGACGCTGACCTGATGCTGGTAGCATCTCACCGCAAGGGCTTTTTGAAGCGTGCGCTGATGGGCAGCACTACCTATGAGCTGGCACGGGCTACAATGATTCCCCTGCTGATTAATAAGGATGAAGAAGATGAGGTTACAGAAAATCTGCTGGATACTGTGCTGATACCGACCGATTTTTCCCGTAAATCCTTAGAAGCGCTGAACGTTATCCGCAGCCTGCGTGAATATGTAGGTAAGGTATTGTTTGTGCATGTTGTTGAGCATAGCAGAAACAAGCATGATTACAAAGAAAAATACGGCAGTGCCAAAATGTTTTTGCAAGAGCTGGTAGACGAAATGAAAATTTTCGGTATTGAAGCCGATTATCGTATTGCACATGGCGTAGCCTCCAAAAAAATTGCCGCTATCTGTGAGCGCGACAATGTCAGTCTGATTATGATGACTAAAACCGGTGCCGATATGACTAACGGTGATGACTTGGGCAGCACCTCGGAAAACGTGGTTCTGAATTCTGATTGTGCGGTAATGCTGCTGCCGGCTGAAGACGGTGATGAGGAGGATACCTTCTCCTAAACTGCCGCAGAAGAATTTTTTTGATGATTTTATAAAAATTTTTACAAAAAACGCTTGACTTTCATTAAAAATGCCAGTATAATACTACTTGCAGTTATGTTGACTGCGGGTACGTATTGTGCTGGCAAATTGAAAATAGTTTAAAGTTTTCAACCTTGGAGAGATGACCGAGTGGTTGAAGGTGCACGCCTGGAAAGCGTGTGTACGGGAAACCGTACCGAGGGTTCGAATCCCTCTCTCTCCGCCACTTAAAAATCTGCCGCACTGAGCGGCTTTTTTAATAAAATCATATAGCTTGTTTCTCTGTAGGATCGTAGAGCCGGGTCCTGCGCAATGGGAGCCTGTGAACCAGGTCAGGTCCGGAAGGAAGCAGCCTTAAGCGGATACTTTCATGTGCCGTGGGGAAGCCCGTCTTTGCGGTCCTACAGGGAAATAAACGAAGAAAATCCGTCGCATGTGCGACGGATTTTTTTGTGCTGCGCTTATTTGCTGAGCAGCTCGATTTTTTTCATATAGGGAGCAATGATAGTGGCGATGGCTTGAGGATTTGCTGCCTGCCAGGCGGCAAAGTCCAGACCGCTTTGGGCGATATGCTTGCCGATTTCCAAAAGCACGAAGGGGATATCTTCGGCGAGCAGTGTGCCTGCTTCTTCTCCTAGGTGTTCGCTGCCCTGGAGTGAGCAGCCGTTGATGTACATAGTGAAGGCTGGGTGTGCTGTACCCTTGATGACCTTAACTGTACCGCGGAAGCCGAGTTCGCCTATTTGGTGGGTGCCGCAGCTGGAAGGACAGCCGGAAATATAAATCTGCGGCAGAGCATCACTGGCGGCGTACTGCGTAGCCATTTCTTCGAAGCAGCTTGTCAGCAGGCTTTGGGAATCTCCCATGCCCATCTGGCAGACAGTGGAGCCGATGCAGGCCACGCTGCTTGTGAAGGCATTATAGGCTGTGTCAGGCGTGAGCGACATTACCTTTGCTGCTTCGGGAGCAGTGAGGTTGATAATATAGATGCTTTGGTCGGGTGCAAGACGCAGCTCGGCGGCTTTAACGTTCTGCAGATAATCCGCCAGAGCGAGGAAGCTTTCAATTTTGGGCAGTCCTGCCTGTGGATGATAATTTACGGCGTAAAGACCGGGCTGCTTCTGTGAGGTAATGCGGAAGCCGGTGATGAGCTTGAAGTTGCGCTTGGTGATTTTTGTTGCCTCAGGCTGCAAATCAAGACCGCCTTCCTGCAGTGCCTGCAGGAGGCGTTCGCTGTAGGCTGCTTTGTAAGCGGCTTTGCCTCCCAAAAGCTCAGGCAGATAACGGGTGCGTGATTTGGATCTTTTCGTATAGGTGCCGCATTCGCGGAAGGTGGCGAGCATTGCTTTGATATGATACAAGATTTTTTCGGGAGCAACAGCCTCGGCCATTTTTATACCGATGCAGGGAGCAGGTCCCAGACCGCCGGCGCTGTAGACATCGAAGCGACCGTCGGGACGGGCGGCGAAGCCTAAATCGCGCATGGTAGCGTGCGTAAGATTTTGCGGGGAATTGGAAAAGCCGGTTTTAAATTTGCGTGGCAGCTTGCCGTCGGGAATGGCAGCGACAAGATATTGCGCTGCTGCTTCGGCATAAGGCAGTACGTCGAAATATTCCTCGCGCTCCACACCGCTTAAGGGTGAGCAGAGCACGTTACCGGGATAGTCACCGCCACAGCCGAAGGGGATGATATCCGCGTCCAGGCATTGCTGCAAAATTTCGCTGGCAGCTTCAGCGCTGAGGTCATGCAGCTGGATAGTCTGACCAGTAGTGAAGTGAATGCGGCTGATGTTATACTTGCGGATCATCTCGGCGATGAAGGCCAGCTTTTCTGCAGTGATGCGTCCGGCGCTGCAGCGCAGGCGCAGCATATTGCTTTTGCCGTCGCGCTGGGCGAAGCTGCCGAAGTAACCGGAAAATTCCTTGTAGGCAATTTTGCCGATTTTTTCATTATGGTAGTCAGCAGTCTGCCTGGCAAAGTCAGGTAACTGCTTGCGTAAAAAGTCCTTGTCAATTTCGGGTATGGTCATTGCTGTAGCCTCCTTTTGATTAGCTGATGATATTATATAATACTTCAGTGCATTAGTAAAATATTTGTTTTGATGGTAAGCTGGAGCATCTAAACTGTAATTTACTTTTTAGGCTATTTTGAGTATAATAGTTATGTATGTAATAAATTCCGGGGAGGTGGTAGCGATGGCTTATGTAGCTTTATATCGCCAATGGCGACCGCAGGACTTTGACGCTCTTGTGGGACAAAAGGCTGTAAAAACAACCTTGAAAAATGCTTTGGCAAGCGGCAAAATAGCCCACGCTTATTTGTTTTCCGGTCCTCGCGGCACCGGTAAAACCAGTATGGCGCGTATTCTGGCCAAGGCTTTGAACTGCGAGCAGGGGCCTACTGCTGAGCCCTGTGGTCAGTGCAGCAATTGTCAGCGCATTGTGCAGGGAACCTCTCTGGATGTAATTGAAATTGACGCTGCATCCAACACCAGTGTAGATAATATCCGTGACCTGCGCGAGCAGGTAGCCTTCACGCCGGCGGAAAGCCGCTACAAGGTTTATATTATCGACGAGGTGCATATGCTGTCTACGGGCGCTTTTAATGCCTTGCTGAAGACACTGGAGGAGCCACCGGCACATGCCGTGTTTATTCTGGCGACGACGGACCCGCAGAAGGTGCCTGCAACGATTCAGTCGCGCTGTCAGCGCTTTGAATTCCGCAGGGTGACGGTAGACGAGATTGCGGAGCATCTGGCAATGGTAGCAGCAGGCAGTGGCATTGAGGCAGATGCAGATGCACTTCGCTTAATAGCAATTCAGGCTGAAGGCGGTATGCGTGATGCTCTGAGCCTGTTGGACCAGTGCGGTGTCATGGCCAAGCGCGTTACTGTGGCTACCGTGCGCGAGGTGCTGGGCATCGTAGGCCGTGAAGCACTGCACGAGCTGACAGGAGCAATAGGCCGCAGGCAGCTGCCGCAGGCGCTGGCTACGCTGAATCTGCTGCTGGAACAGGGTAAGGATGTCAAGCAGGTGCTTACGGAACTTATTGAATATCTGCGGGCGTTGGTGCTTTATCTGGCAGTGCCTGATTATGAAGAAATTTATCTGACGGATACTAAAGAAGCGTTGGCGGAGCTGGCACCGTTATTCGGACGTGACCGTCTGTTGGCGGCGGAGGAAAGGCTGCATAGTGCTATTCAAGAGCTGCGCGGTTCCATGCGTCCGCGCATTACTGCGGAGCTGTGCCTGCTTGATTTGTGCCGCGTAGAGGGCAGCACATTGGCTGCTTTGTCGGCAAGGATAGAACAGCTGGAGCGTCAGCTGGCAGGCGGTGTGATGCCTGTTTATCAACAGACTCCGGTTAACGCTCAGTCTGCGCCTGCTGTGGCAGTGCAGCAGCCAATCGTACAGGAATATGCCGCACCGGCAGCACAGCAGCCGATTGCACAGCAAGCTCCTGCGGCAGAACAGGTGCAGGCAGCAAAAGCTGCTCCGGCTAAGAAGCCTGCAGTTAAAGCGCAACCGCAGCCTGCTGCCGATACTCTTGCTGCGGCGGTGAACGCCGCACCTAAGCCTAAAAGTGCCAGAGTGCAGCAGACAGAGGAATATGCCGGTGATTTTGCAGCCGGTGAGGATTTCTGGAAGCAGGCTTTGGAGATTATGAAGGCCGAAAAGAAGAATTCTATGGTATCCTGCGCTAAGAACGGCAGAGTCTTCAGCTTTGCCAACAACATTCTGCAGGTTGCCTTCAAGGCACCGTTCCTTGCGGACAGGATGAACAAGGATGATTATCGCAAAGCCTTCGAGGAGATCCTGCTGCGTCTGGCAAGACGTGAAATCAGGCTGGAGGCTGTGATTGAGGGCAAGGCTAAGCTGCCGCAAAAGCCTGTAAAGCAGCAGGAGGTGCAGCAATCGCCCGAAAGCGAAACGCAAAATCTGCAGGCAGCGCAGCTGCCGGAAAACCTGCGCAAGGCCTTTAATGCTTTGGGCGGCAGCGTAACAGATATATCTGACCAATGAAACTAAATTGAGACTAGCAGGTCTTGGCTTATGTTTCTGAGAATATATAATATCAATATATGTAAATATCAAGGAGGAATTTAATTATGTTTCTAGGTGGCATGGGTAATATGCAGGCAATGATGAAAAAGGTACAGAAAATGCAGGCTGATATGGCGAAAATGCAGGAGGATCTGAAAAGCCGTACTGTAGAAACGTCTGTCGGCGGCGGTGCCGTAACCGTTGTTGTCAGCGGTAAAAAAGAACTGAAATCCATCAAAATCAATCCGACCGCTGTAGATCCCGAGGATGTAGAAATGCTGGAGGATATGATTCTGACAGCTGTCAATGACGCTATGAAGCAGATTGACGAGCTTACCGAAAAAGAAATGGCTAAGGTTACCGGCGGCATGAAGCTGCCTGGCATGTTCTAAGCTGATGGCAAGAATGATCAGGCCGCTGGCTAATTTATATGAGCAGCTCAGGCGTTTGCCGGGCATCGGCTCAAAAACAGCTATGCGACTGGCCTATCATGTGATTGACATGCCTGCGGAGGATGTGAAACAGCTGGCGGCGGCCTTGAGCGGTGCTAAGGAGCAGATTCACTACTGCAGCCGCTGCTTTAATCTTACTGACAGCGATGTATGTGAGATTTGCCGTGACAGCTCGCGCGACAGCTTTACTATCTGTGTAGTGGAGCAGCCGCAGGATATTGCGGCGATGGAGCGCAGTCATGGCTATCACGGACTGTATCACGTGCTGCACGGTGTGCTTTCGCCGCTTGACGGTATCGGTCCGGAAAAGCTGCGCATCAGAGAGCTTCTCTTGCGACTGCAGCAGGAATCGGTCAGTGAAATTATTATTGCGACCAACTCGGATGTAGAGGGTGAAGCGACTGCTACCTATCTGGCACAGCTGCTGAAGCCTGTAGGAATAACCGTCAGCCGTATTGCTCATGGTCTGCCGATGGGCGGCGATTTGGAGTATGCTGACGAAATAACCTTGTCTAAAGCGCTGGAAAACAGGCGCACAATGTAGAAAGGACCGGCGTTATTTAATATGGAATTTAATGCTATTTTGTCACCGCTTGGTGCCTTCGGACCGATGATTGGCGGCGTACTGCTGCTTTTACTGGTAGTAAAGCTGCTGTCAATGCCGTTTAAGCTGGTGTGGAATGGTCTCTGCGGCGCACTGCTGCTGTGGTTCATCAATCTGGTAGGCTTGTTGGCGGGCTTTACCATGAAGATTACGGTTATCAAGGCTTTGATTGCCGGCTTCTTCGGTGTTCCCGGTGCTCTTGCCGTAGTGCTGTATGAGCTTTTAGTTAAATAAGATAATTTGCCTTTGCCCCTGCACGTTGCTGCAGGGGTATTTTTATGCGCTTCGACAGGATAGTCGTAAATAATATTGTATACAAACCAATAATACTGTATACAATCGGACTTTTCCATGATAAGTTGCTATAATTATCTTAACAGTTTTTTTATTTAAATATCTGGGGGTTGTAAAAATGAACTTATCTACAAAAATTTTAATCGGCCTTGCGCTTGGTATTATTGCAGGCCTGGAGCTGGGTGCTGAAGGTGCCGGCTTCGCCAAGACCTGGATTGGTCCTCTGGGAACAATTTTCATGAACATGATCAAAATGGTTATCGTACCGTTGGTATTCTCTAGCCTGGTAATCGGTGTTACCAGCTTGGGCGATATCAAAAAGGTAGGCCGTATCGGTGTTAAAACCGTAGCGTACTATCTGGTAACCACTGCTTTTGCTATTGTTATCGGTTTGGCAATCGGTACTATCATGCAACCGGGCGTTGGTCTGCATATGGCTGTTGATACCGCTAAGGTTGCTGCTAAGGCTGCACCGCCTATTTCCAAGGTTATCATTGACATTTTCCCGACTAACCCGTTGGAAGCTATGGTTAAAGCCAACATGCTGCAAATCATCGTTTTCTCTCTCTTCGTTGGCACCGGTATTACTGTTGTCGGTGAAAAAGCTAACGCTCTGAAACACACCATCGATGGTCTGGCTGAGGTTTCCTACAAAATCGTCGGAATGATCATGGCTGTTGCTCCGATTGGTGTTTTCGGTTTGATTACTCCGGTAGTTGCATCTAACGGTCCAGCTGTTCTGCTGCCGCTGCTGAAGGTTGTTATCGCTGTATATCTGGCTTGCCTCCTGCATGCAGTTCTCGTTTATGGCTCTATGATCAAATTCCTTGCAGGCATGGGCTTCATCCAATTCATTAAGGGTATTGCTCCGGCGTCCCTGATGGCTTTCAGCTCCTGCTCCTCCGGTGGTACTCTGCCGCTGACCATGAGCTGTGCTCAAAAAATGGGCGCTTCTAAAGAAGTTTCCAGCTTCGTTCTGCCATTGGGCGCAACCATCAACATGGATGGTACTGCTGCTTATCAGGGTGTATGCGCACTGTTCATTGCTCAACTGTACGGCATTGACCTCACTGCTTCCCAATACATGACCATTATCGTTACCGGTACTTTGGCTTCTATCGGTACTGCAGGTGTTCCGGGCGCAGGCTTCATCATGTTGACCATGATTCTGACCAGCCTTGGTCTGCCGCTGGAAGGCTCTGCTCTTATCGCAGGTATCGACCGTATCCTGGATATGCCGCGTACCTCTGTTAACATCACAGGCGATGCTGCTGTAACTCTGCTGGTTGACAAGAGCGAAAAAAAGCATGCAGAAGCTGAAGCTCCTCTGTACTAATTAAATCTGTCTTTCCCTTGGCGTCAGCTGCGTTAGCGGCTGGCGCTTTCCTTTTGCCGTAAACAGTGTAAATAATGTATTTTTTAAGGATTGTTACCTGAATTTTACAGCTTAGTTACATTTGGCGGCAGGAAAACACCTGTCTCACGCAGAAATTTATAAATACTATTTTCATTTGCTGGCGAAGGTGTTAAAATAAGGTGTTATTATGAATGAGATGGAAAAATTACAGTATGTATTGTTTGAACGTCTGCATCGCCGTGCTCCTGGCATTGATAAGCTGGACCGCTTGTGGGATGCTGCTGTGCTGCTGCCCTTAGTGCGTACTCCCGAAGGTATCAGTGTGCTGTTTGAGGAAAGGGCACATACGCTGCGCAGTCAGCCGGGTGAGGTGTGTTTCCCCGGCGGCAAGTACGAATGTGAGGATAACAGCTTTCGCAATACCGCAGTGCGCGAAACCTGCGAGGAGCTTGGCCTGAAGCCGGAGAATATCACCATCTGCGGTGAACTGGATTGTCTGGTGACGCATAACGGACCGATTATCCACCCCTTTGTTGGTCTGATTGATGATATCAGCAAGATTACGTACAGCAAAAGCGAGGTAGAGCGCATCTTTACTGTACCCCTAAAGATGCTTTTGGAGCAAAAGCCAAGGCGTGGCTCCGTGCAGCTGGCAGACCATCCCGGTGATGATTTTCCGTTTGACCTGGTGCCGCAGCGCAAGCGTGGCTGGCGCATGAATAAGTCCTATTATGTGTATTTTTACCTGTATGAGGATAAGGTTATCTGGGGCCTGACCGCACGCATGCTGTATGCTTTCCTGTACCGTAGCCGCAAGGAGCTGACGGAATATCTGGCAGAAGAAATTGATTGAGAGGTTATATAAGGATGAAAAGCATTCTCCAGACAAAAATTTTAATGATTGTAACAGCTATCTGTGTAGTAGGCTATATTGCCTTCGGTTATTTCTTTCCGGAAACGGGATTGGATAATCTTGCGCCGACAGACAGGCTGAATCTGAAAAAGAATATTGTTGTTATGGGTGTTGACGAACGCTCCGATGATGTGGGCCGCAGTGATACACTTTTTGTCGTAATGTTCGACAGCAGCAACAAAAGCGCTTCCCTGCTTTCGGTACCGCGTGATACACGTGTACGCATTGACGGTCACGGCTGGGATAAGATTAACCATGCCTATGCTTACGGCGGACGTGAGCTGACACAGAAAACTGTAGAAGAGCTGCTGGGTATCAAAATCAACAATTATGTAATGGTTGATTTTAAAGGCTTTACCGGTCTTGTTGATGCTATCGGCGGTATTGATATCGATGTTGAAAAGGATATGTATTATCATGATACCTGGGACGGCTTTACCGTTGATCTGAAAAAGGGCCGTCAGCATCTGGACGGCAAAACAGCAATCCAGTATGTACGCTTCCGCGATGAAGAAGGCGATATCGGCCGTATCCGCCGCCAACAGCATTTCCTGATGGCAGTTTACGACAAGATTACCTCTGCCGATATGCTGCTGCATATCCCCGGCCTGGCTAAGCAGCTGACCTCTATGGTAAAGACTGATATGCCTCTTGGTGATATGATAGATTTGGGCAGAGCGCTGCATTCCATGGTTAAGGAAAAGGGCCTGTCTATGGCGATGGTTCCTGGTACTCCGAAGTATATCGATGGCATCAGCTACTGGCTGCCGGATATTACCGACCTGCGTGAGCTGATGGTTAAGATGCAGGGTGCAACCATGACGGAGCACTACAAATCTGCAGCTGAGCTGATGGAGAAGGAATACAACAACGCTGTGGAAAAGGTAGAAAAGGGCGATGACAGCGAAGAAAATAAGGAAGCTATCAAGGAAGAAAAGGAACTGAAGGCTAAGAAAGAAGAAAAAGCAAAGGAAGAAAAGAAGAAGCAGGCTGATAAAGACAAGGATGCAGGTAAAAATACTGCTTCCCAAGAAGCTTCCTCCGACAGCCGCGGAGTTGTACGTCTTGTTAACTGCAGCGGCAGCAAGACAGCAGGCGCAGATGCTGCCGCACGCTTGCGCAATGCAGGCTTTGAGGTTATCAGCGGCGGCAGCGGCGAAATAATTGCCAATACAATTGTTGTTTCTACAACTAATAACGGTGCTGTTGTCAATCGTCTTTCCAACGTTCCCTTTGCGCATCAGATGCGTATCAGCCGTGACGGTGCTGCAGACTGCGATGGTGTAATTATGCTGGGCTCAGACTTCAAATAAGCTGTAAGCGGCCGCAGATTTGATACTGCGGGCTATGATAATCAATAATGTAATTGTCCACGAATCAGAAGACTTGCCTGAGGTTCGTGGACAATTTAGTCAGCTAACGTAAAAAATTTACAAAAAACTCTTGCATTTTGTATACAAAGATGGTATACTAAGAACATCAAAACAGCCCCTCATTTGGCCCTTCTTCGTAAGGGCTTTTTTTTTTGCCATTTTTAGAAATTTAGTATTTAATTTTGGAAATATTGTCAGTTAGCCATAGTCAATGTAGCAATAGTTTTCAGAATATGGTACAATATAATATAATATGGGAGAAGAACGGATATAACTTATATAGAGAATATTCATAATTAACAGGAGGCTTATATGCACGATGAAATACATGTTGTCGTAGATAGTCTTTCGGCAGCAGACGAAACAGCTTTGAAAGATGATCCCCGTTGTCACATTCTGCGTTTGATTATCCGTCATGGAGATTTGGAATGGCAGGACGGTGACCGTTCCCTGGCAGAATTATTTGGTATGGTAGAAGCAACCGGCAAGCTTCCTATTACTTCTCAGCCGCCTATTGGTGTTGTAATTGAGCTTTTTACCAAGCTTGCTCAGGAAGGCAAAAAAGTTATTATGCTGACAGTAGACAGCGTACTCAGCGGTACCTATCAGACCGCCTGCGTTGCTGCGCGTCAGGTAATGGATGATATAAAGGGCGCGGATATCCGTGTAATCGACAGCAAGACTGCTGCCTGCCCTATCAGTGGTATTGCGCTGGAAGTACTGAAGCATACAGCTGCAGGCATGGATATCGACGAGGCCGAAAAAATGGCGCGTGAGATGGTTGCGCGTACAGAAACATTTTTCAGTGTAAATACATTAGACTATTTGCAAAAGGGTGGACGCATTGGCGCAGTTGGCGCTTTGATAGGAAGTATTTTTGGTATTCGCCCTATTGTGCACTTAGATAAAGAGGGCAGACTGGAAGTTGCGGACAAGTGCCGTACCCGTAAAAAGGTTATGAAGCGCATGGTTGAGATGGCTGCTGAAAAGGCACCCATTGAAGCAATTTTCGTCGCTCATGCAGAGGCTTTGGCAGATGCAGAGGATTTGAAACAGCAGTTGCAGGGATTGTTCCCGAATGTACCGACTATGCTTACAGGTATCGGCACCGTTTTGGCTGCTCATCTCGGACCCGGTGCTATCGGTGTATTTGTCCGTCGCAAAGCCTGAAAGGAAAGGTGTGGGGTTTAGATGAATAACAGCAAGGTAATTACCGGCAAGCAGCTGAAGGATATGCTGCTGGGTGCTTACCATAGCTTTGAAAAGAATTTTGAAGCTATTAATGATTTAAATGTATTTCCGGTACCGGATGGCGATACCGGTACTAATATGATGCATACTATGGCATCCGTAGCGAAGGCTATCAGTGCAATGAGTGATGAAGCTGAGGCCGGCGAAATCGGTGCCGCAGCTGCCCGCAGCGCTATTATGGGTGCACGTGGCAATTCCGGCGTAATTTTATCGCAGCTGCTGCGTGGTATCGGCAAGGGTGTTGCCGGTAAAAAGACGCTGAACAATACAGAAATAGGCAAGGCTTTCCAGTTTGGTATTTTATATGCTTACCGCAGTGTATCCAAACCGGTAGAAGGAACTATCCTGACGGTAGCCCGTGGTATGGCCAAGGGTGCTTATAATGCTGTTCGCGGTAATGTAAGCCTGGAGAAAGTACTGTTGGAGGCTATCCGCAGCGGCAAGGAAGAGCTTGCAAGAACTCCGGAGCTGTTGCCTGCATTGAAGGCAGCCGGTGTTGTTGATGCCGGCGGTCAGGGACTGATTGTCTTTTTCGAGGGCTGTCTGGCAGGCCTGCGCGGTCAGGATTGCGAAGTGCTTCCTGTTACACCGCGTGCTAAGGTACAGATTCAGAAGGGTGAGCCGCTTGATTTGGAATACCCTTACTGCACCGAATTTATCGTCAAGGATGCTGATGTTGATAAGCAGACCGTCAGCAAGGCCTTAGAGGGCATGGGCAATTCCATGATTGTAGCAGTGGTAGAGGATATTGTAAAAGTGCATATCCATACTAAGCATCCCGGTGATGCGCTCAACATGGCGCAGACTTGGGGAACACTGCATGATATCAAAATAGAAAATATGCGCGACCAGCATGAAAACCGTCTCTTTACTGCCGAGGATATTCAACCGGTAAAGCATGGCGTTGGTGTGCTTACTGTTGCAGCCGGCGACGGCATTGCCAAAATCATGCATGAAATGGGCGCTGCAGAGATTATCAGCGGCGGACAGAGTATGAATCCTCCGGTTGAGGAGTTTGTCAATGCTATTGAAAACGGTACCTGCGAGCAGTACATTATTCTGCCGAACAATAAGAATATTGTTTTGGCGGCTGAGCAGGTGCGTAAGCTGCTGGGTAATTCCAAGGTGGCCTATGTTCCTACTACCAATATGGCACAGGGTTTGTCCGCACTGCTGCATTTTGATGCAACACGCAGCATGGATGAAAACACTGTTATTATGACCAAGGAAGCCAAGGAAACAGCCAGTGGCAGCATTACCGTAGCTGTACGCGACAGCGTAGTAAACGGTATTGCTATCCATGAGGGAGATTATCTTGGTATCTTAAATGATAAGATTGTTTGCAACGGCAGCAGCATGGAGGAAGTGCTGCAGAAGATGCTGACAGATGGGGATTATGAACTGATCAGCTTATATTATGGTACCGATGTAACCGAAGAGCAGGCTGAAAAGCTGGCAGCTGAAGTGGAAGAGCTGAATGATGAATGGGAGGTTGAAACCTTTTACGGCGGACAACCGCTGTATCCGATTCTTTTGGCAATGGAGTGATGAATATGCTTACAAGTCAGGAATTAACCAACCTGTTGCGCGAGCGTGGCTATAAGGTCACCCCTCAAAGACTTGCTGTATATGAAGCATTGGCTGATGAAACATGGCATCCGAATGCAGAGATGCTGTTTAATAAGCTGCAGCCGAAGTTTCCTGCTATGAGCTTTGCTACGGTGTATAAAACCGTAGAAATTCTGCATGATATCAACGTTATTCAGATTCTGAATACAGGAGAGGACAGCTTCCGTTATGATGCCGATATCAGTGAGCATTATCATCTGCGCTGCTTGAAATGCGGTGCGGTAGACGATGCGCTGATGGATGACGGCGTTAAGCTGCAGCTGACACAGGATGTAGAAAAGCAGAGCGGTTATACTATCAGCCGCCGTCAGTTCTATTTCTTTGGTCTGTGTCCGAAGTGCTCCACGATGCATTAAACTATAAAGAAGTGTACCGATTCTCTAGCTGATTGGTACACTTTTCTTTATATATTGGGTAATTATGTCAGATTTTTGTAGCGTTATTTTTACCAAAATGCCACAATAGCAGTTAGTGAATTTGCTATAATAAAGATGTTATATTGATAGGAGTGAAGGCGTTGTGCTAAACGACTTTCAGATTGTGATGCTGGCTAGCGGCAGCAAGGGGAATGCCGCTTTGATAAGCACAGCAAAGCAACGCTTTTTGGTTGATATAGGTATCAGCTGCAGAGCGTTGACAACGAGAATGAAGGAAATAGGCGTCAGTGTAAACGAGCTGGACGGTGTGTTCATTACACATGAGCATGTCGATCATGTCCGTGGGCTGGCAACCTTTTTAAAAAATTATCAGGTGCCTGTATATAGCAGTGCGCTTACCTGGCGTGCAATATTGGCCAAGGACAGCAGTCTGGTGCGCCAGAACTGCCGTCTTATTGACAATAACCGCCTGCTTTGCGGTGATCTGGAGGTGCAAAGCTTCAGTATTCCGCATGATGCCGTTGATCCGCACGGATATACCTTTACGAGCCGCAGCAACGGCTCTAAGTGCACATATCTTACGGATGCTGGCTTTGTGACCGATACCATTCGTGAGGCGGTTGCCGGCAGCAGTGCTTTGGTGCTCGAAGCCAATCATGATGTGGAAATGCTGAAAAACGGTCCTTATCCGCGTCATCTGAAGCAGCGTATTTTAAGTACGCTGGGACATTTATCCAATGATACCGCCGGACATTTTCTGACGGAGCTCGAACGTCTGCCGGAGCATATCGTGCTGGCGCACCTGAGCGAGCACAATAACCTGCCGCAGCTGGCGCAGGATACGGTGCAGAATATTTTACAAGATAATAACCGCCTGCAGGAAACAGAGCTTTTTGTAGCTGCCCAGAACAGGGTGGTAGCAGACAGTCTGCTGCCGGCAGTCTTAGATTTAAAATAAGGAGTGGATACAGATGAACAAGAGTATCTGGAAAAAATCGGCCAATATTTTTGTCTGTGGTCTTTTAGGTGCGGCAATCCTGATTGCCGGCTGCGGCGACAATAAAACATCTGCCGCAGTGCATGATAAGCCTGCTGTCAAGACTGAGCAGCAGCTGAGCGCAGCGCGCAATACACCGATTGTAGCTGCCGCCAAGAAGGTTGGTCCTGCTGTCGTAGGTATCACCAACAAGGCTTATGTGCGCGACTTCTTCAACCGCACGCAGCTGATGGAGCGTGGTACAGGTAGCGGCGTTATTTATGACAAGGCCGGCTATATTGCAACCAACAACCACGTGGTTGAGGGTGCATCGGAAATCATCGTCAGCCTGCCTGACGGACGTACCGTTAAAGGCAAGGTACTGGGTGCCGATGCTGTAACCGATTTGGCTGTAGTAAAAATTGATGCGGATAACCTTACCGTTGCCACCTTTGGTGACAGCGATACACTGCAGGTCGGAGAACCGGCAATTGCTATCGGCAACCCGCTGGGACTGGAATTTCGCGGCAGTGTAACCGCAGGCGTTATCAGTGCATTGAACCGTAGCATTGAAGTAGGCGAGCGTAAGTTCAACCTGATTCAGACTGATGCGGCAATCAACCCCGGTAACAGTGGCGGTGCTTTGGTAAATGCTGACGGCGAGGTAGTCGGCATTAACAGTGCTAAGGTTGCTGTAAGCGGTGTTGAAGGCATTGGCTTTGCTATTCCTATCAATACAGCTAAACCGATTCTGCAGGAGCTTGCAGAGCGCGGTCGTGTTGCAAGACCGTATCTGGGTGCTTCGCTGATGGATCAGGAAATTGCTAATCGCTATGGCTTTGAAATCAATCTGCACGGCGGTATCTTCCTCGTGAAGGTTGTTCCCGGCAGTCCGGCAGCGAAGGCTGATATCCGCCCCGGCGATATTATCCTGAGCTTTAACGGCAACAAGGTAAAGACTGCGCTTGACCTGCGCACTGCTCTGTCAAAATGCAAGGTAGGCGACAGAGCCGAAGTAACTATTATGCGTAACGGTCAGAGAGAAAGCAGAACTGTGGTATTGGAAGAGGTTCCGAAGGATTACGGCAATTGAAGATAACGATAGCCTGTGTAGGCAAAATTAAAGAAAAATATCTTACTGCGGGAATAGAGGAATTCAGCAAAAGGCTGACACCCTTCTGCAAGCTGGAAACGCTGGCAATTAATGAGGAGCGTATGCCGGATAATCCATCTCCTGCGGAAAAGCAGCAGGTGCTGGAGCGCGAAACGCAACGCCTGCTGGCAATTATCCCAGCAAATTCCTATGTGATTTTGCTGGATGTTATCGGCAAGCAACTGAGCAGCCCGGATTTGGCGGCAAAGCTGGATGAGCTGGCGCTTGCCGGCAATAGCCATATCACATTTGTGATTGGCGGTGCCTTTGGTTATACTGATGCGTTGCGTAAGCGTGCCGATTTGGTGCTGAGTTTTTCTAAAATGACCTTTACGCATCAGATGATTCGCCTGCTGTTGATTGAGCAGATTTACCGTGCTTTTAAAATCAGCAGAGGCGAAAAATACCATTGGTAAGATAAGCTTAATAAGCAGTAAAAAAGAGTCGTGCGCAGGCACGGCTCTTTTTTGCGTTGCAACAGAAGTGAAATGTAAAAAAATGCGTTTCATTTGCGTATTGATTTTGAAACGAAAAATGAAATAAAAGTGGAACGAAAATAAAACGTAAAAAAATACGTTGCACTTACTGCTGAGTTCTGCTACTATTTGTTTAATAGTGATAGGAGGCGTAACAGATGAAAGAAACTAAAAGCCTGGAATTTAAGTCTGAGGTCACCAATACATTTCTGAAAACAGTCAGTGCTTATGCTAATTATGGCACTGGAGAAATTTTATTTGGCGTAAGGGATGACGGAACTCCTTGCGGTATAAATAATCCTGAAAAGGTATGCCTTGATTTAGAAAATCGTATCAATGATAGCATTTCACCAAAGCCTGATTTTACACTGAGAATTAATTCTCAAAATAATACTATAGCTTTAAAAGTTTCTGAAGGTTTGGACAAACCGTATTTGTACAAGGGAAAGGCCTATAAACGTAATGATACTTCTACCATAGAGGTTGATAGAGGGGAATTGAATCGTTTGACTTTACTTGGTACGGGAAAGTATTATGATGAACTTCCTGCTGGAAATAGCGAATTAAAATTTACTATTTTAGAAAAGGAATTGCAGGCTAAGCTTGGCATTAAGAAGCTGACAAAAGATATATGCAGAATCTTGAATTTATATTACAGCAAGGACAGATTCAACAATGCCGGAGAACTTTTGGCAGATACTAACAGCTTCCCGGGCATTGATATTGCTAAATTTGGTAGCAGTAATGATGTGATTTTAGATAGGGAGCTCATTAAGAATGTATCAGTTATTGAGCAATTTGCTAAGGCGATAAAGCTATTCAGGCGTTATTACATATATGAACAGATAAAGGGCGCTGAACGAATTACTAAGGAACAGATTCCTGAAAAGGCATTTCGTGAGGCATTAGCTAATGCTTTAGTACATCGCACCTGGGATATCAATGCTAATATAAGAGTATTGATGTATACTGATAAAATAGAAATGGTTTCTCCTGGTGGCTTACCATTAGGTGTTAGTAAGGAAGAATATTTGAAGGGTTATGCATCTGTTTTACGTAATCCTACTTTAGGCAATGTATTCTTCAGATTAAAGTATGTAGAAATCTTTGGTACGGGAGTGCGTAGAATTTTAGAAGCATACAGGAACGCTGACGTGAAACCGAATTTTGCTATAAGTGACAATGCTGTAATGGTTACTTTGCCTAGCGTGGAGTATCAACTTCCGCTTGATGTGGATGAGCAAGCAGTTTTAGAAGTCTTTGCCGCTAATTTAGTTTTGGCAAGCTCTGATGTTTCAGCTATAACAGGCTTTAGTAGAGGTAAGACTATCAGATTGTTGAACAGCTTAGTGGAGAAAAATAAGCTTGTTAAAGGTGGCAAGGGTAGGGGTACAAAATATTCCTTAACCTAAAAATTCATTATAAGAAATTAGAGCCATGCATAATTTGCACGGCTCTTTCACGTTGCATTAGAAATGAAACGTAAAAATTTGCGTTTCATTTGCGTATTGGTTTTGAAACGGAAATAAAGAAAAAGTGCAACGTAAATTTTACGCTACACTTTTCTACTTTCTCTTATGCATTTGGGGAGATGTATAAGCTTAGAAGTTATCCATATGCACCTCAAAGAAACCTTGCGGATGAGCGCAGACAGGGCAAACTTCCGGAGCGCTGGGGCCGACTACAATATGACCACAGTTGCGGCATTCCCAAATGGTCAGGCCGCTGTCTTTGCTGAAAACCTTCATTTCTTCGATGTTTTGTAAGAGTTTACGATAGCGTTCTTCATGACGTTTTTCGATAGCTGCAACACCGCGCATTTTTGCTGCGATTTCAGGGAAACCTTCTTCCTCAGCTTCTTGTGCCATTTTTACATACATATCGGTCCATTCATGGTTTTCGCCTTCAGCCGCTGCTAAAAGGTTAGCTGCAGTATCGCCTAACTGGTCTAATTCCTTGAACCACATATAAGCGTGAGCTTTTTCATTATTAGCGGTTTTCTCAAATAATTCAGCGATTTGATCATAGCCTGCTTTGCGGGCTACAATACCAAACCAGGTGTATTTGTTGCGTGCCATGGATTCGCCAGCAAATGCCTCCAACAGGTTCTTTTCGGTTTGGTGCCTTTTAATGATTTCATATTATTCCTCCTTACTTCTGGCAAACTTATTTTAGAGCGGTATAAAAATATTGTTTCTCTTTATATCTGCCTGTTTATATTCTATCATATAGAGTCAGTGTTGACAATGTATATATAAAGAAAATATTAATCATGCTTAAAAATGTTTTGCTGATAACTGGTAAAATTATTACTCATTCAGAACGAGTATAATAAAAGAGCATCAGTTGCTACAATTATTGTAGCAACTGATGCTTTTAATTTGCAGGGTATTATACGATTGTGCCGCCGCCGACAACTACGTCACCGTCATACATAACAACGGACTGGCCTTTGGTGATAGCGCGCTGAGGATCGTCGAAAACGAGCTGCAGAGTATCTGCGTCAGGCTGGGTAACAGTTGCCCATTGCTCCTGCTGATGGTAACGGATGCGTGCTTTCACACGGCGCGGTTCGGTGATAGCGTCGCAGTCGATAAGGTTGATGTTCTTGGCTGTAACGTTTTTTGTAAACAGTCCCTCGTTTGTTGTGAGGATAACAGCGTTGTTCTTGGTGTCAATCTCTTTAACGTACATAGGCTGCGGCAGTGCCAAGCCCAGGCCTTTGCGCTGGCCTACGGTGTAATGGATAATACCCTTGTGTCTGCCGAGCACGTTGCCTGCTTCGTCTACAAAGTTACCGGGATTGAATTTCCTGCCCAGGCGTGCTTCGATGAAATCAGCGTAGGTGCCGGTCTGGATAAAGCAGATATCCTGACTGTCATGCTTTTGAGCGTTGACGAAGCCATGCTTTTCGGCAATTTCGCGTACCTGTGTCTTATACAGGCCTCCGAGAGGGAACATAGCGTGTGCCAACTGCTCCTGTGTGAGCGAATAAAGCACATAGCTCTGATCCTTCAAAGGATCAACTGCCTTGCGCAGCAGATAGCGGCCTTTGGCTTCATCATAGCTGATTTGCGCATAGTGGCCGGTGACAACATAGTCACAGCCAAGCTCCTGTGCGCGCACGAAAAGTTGGTCGAATTTCAGATAACGGTTGCAGTCAATGCAGGGGTTAGGTGTTCTGCCGTTAACGTAAGCGTCAACAAAACGGTCGATAACGTCGCGTTCAAAGCGGTCGGCAAAGTTGAAAACGTAGTAAAGCATGCCAAGGCTGGTTGCTACGCTGCGGGCATCTGCTACATCATCAATGGAGCAGCAGCTGTTGGCTTTGGAAACACCGATATCCTCGTTGGCAAAAAGCTTCATGGTTACACCGGTGCATTCGTAGTCCTGCTCCAGCATCATCAATGCGGAAACGCTGGAATCAACGCCGCCGCTCATAGCGATTAGTGCTTTCTTGTTCATAATTTTTCTCCTTCTGGTTTATCTAAAGTGCGGCGTACATCGCCTCTGTCGGTTACTATGTTATAGCCTGCTATTTTTACGCGTGCCTCCAGACAGCCACGGCATTGGGCTGCCTCCTCGCCGGTGCAGATTTTGTTGGCGTACAGCTCGTATTTTTTGCGTACTCCTATCGGAGAAAGGTTAGGCATCACGACGTTGCCACCGGCCTGCAGCCCCAGCTCGCGTCCTTGGGGATGGATGGTGCCGAGCGCTGTTGTCGAAGGCAGCAGCGCGTAAGGGAAGAGCAGTCGCAGGATAGACAGCAGGCGCAACGTCTGTTTCAATGTGCCGCTGGTCATATCCTTAAATGGTGTGTGTTCATGCGTAATGTAAGGACCTATGCCAATCATATCAGGCTGCAGCTTTTGCAGAAAGCGCAGGTCGCTGACAAGGTTTTGTGGCGTCTGGTAGGGGGAGCCTACCATGAAGCCGGAACCAACCTGATAACCGATTTCCTTGAGGTCAAACAGGCAGCGCTTGCGGTTTTCCAGGCTCATGCAGTCTGGATGCAGCTTGGCGTAATGCTCCGCATCCGCTGTTTCGTGGCGCAGCAGATAACGGTTGGCGCCTGCATCGAAGTATGCCTTATAGCCGGCACGGCTTTTTTCGCCAATGGACAGTGTAATGGCGCAGTCGGGATGCTGCTTGCGGATGGCGCTGACGATGGCGCAGATTTTGTCATCCGTATAATACGCATCCTCGCCACCCTGCAGCACGAAGGTGCGGAAGCCGAGCCTATAGCCTTCGGCGCAGCAGGCCAGGATTTCCTCCTGCGTCAGACGGTAGCGTTCCGCGAGGCTGTTGCCGGCGCGGATACCGCAGTAGTAGCAGTTGTTTTTGCAGTAGTTGGTGAATTCAATCAGACCACGGATATAGACCTTGTCGCCGTAATATTGACGGCGGAGTTTATCAGCTTCGCAGGCGAGCAGCTTGTTGATGTCAGGTTCAGTGCTTGTTATCAGCGTCAACAGCTCTGCGTCGCTTAGGTCATGCTCACAGGCGAGCTTATTTATTAAATTGGCAGCTGTTGACAGCATATTTTTACCTCCGTAAGCGGTTTACCGCTTCTGTAACCTTAGTTATAATTGTTTGAACTTCGTCCATAGTATTGTATTCGCACAGCGAAAAGCGCAGAGCGCTTTTCGCTGTTTCGTGGCTCAGGCCGAGGGCGAGCAGTACATGACTGGGCTCTAGCGAGCCTGCGGAGCAGGCAGAGCCGGACGAGCAGCAGATACCTTCGTTAGAAAGCAGCGAAAGCAGTGTTTCGCCGTTTACTCCCTGAAAGCTGTAGTTGACAGTACCGGGCAGGCAATGCTCACGGCTGCCGTTAAAACCGGCGCCGTCAATTTTATCTAAACCGTTGCGCAGAGCATCGCGCAGACCTGTGATATAAGCAGTATTTTGCTGCATATGCTCCTGTGCATCTTTAAGCGCTGTGGCAAGTCCGATGATGCTGGGAAGATTTTCGGTACCGGCACGCTTGCCGCGCTCCTGACCGCCGCCGCGGATAAGGCTTGTGAGCTGGATATTGCTCTTGGCAAATAAAAGGCCGATGCCCTTCGGCCCATGGAATTTGTGTGCGGAAAGCGAAAGCATATCGATGTTATCGCGCTGTACGTTAATAGTAAGATGTCCTGCGGCCTGCACGGCGTCGGTATGGAAAAGCACGCCGCGCTTGCGGCAGAGAGCACCGATTTCGCGTATAGGCTGGATGGCACCTGTTTCGTTGTTGGCGTACATGACGGAAATAAGACAGGTGGTATCTGTAATAGCTTCTGCTACCTGCGTAGCGGTGACGATGCCGTCAGCCTGCGGACGCAGCAGTGTTACGGTAAAGCCTTGTGCTTCCAACGCTTCAAGCGTGTGCAAAATAGCATGATGCTCCATGGCAGTGGAAACGATATGGCATTTGCCCTGCTTTTTGCCGAGGGCCGCAGCGCTGATAAGCGCCTGGTTATCTGCTTCGCTGCCGCCGGAGGTAAAGAAAACTTCCTTCGGCGCACAGTTCAGTACCTGTGCCACCTGCTGCCGTGCGCTAAACAAAGCTGCTGCACTGCGCTGACCTAAAAGGTGCACGCTGGAAGCATTGGCATATATTTCCTGAAGATAGGGCAGCATTGCTCTAACGGCAACGTCGCTCATTTTTGTTGTAGCTGCATTATCTGCATAGATAAATTGCTTTTCCATAATAGTAAAATATTCTCCTTCAATAGAGGAAATCCTGCTTTTACTTTTATATTATACGCTTACCGGCGTGAGATTTACAGAGTCAGCGTCTTTTTGCGGCGTATTTTGAGTAAAATTCAATTCCTACTGTCTTAATATGTTTCATATGGTACATTACAGACGTTTTTTTGTCAAGCAAAGAAAATTGTAATTCTTTTTGTTGACAGTAAGAAAAAAAACAGTATAATAATACCTATAAATAAACTATGATTACTAGAGATTACAAAACAGAGAAAATGAGGGATTATACTAATGAAAAGCTTGCATTTTGATACACGATGTTGCCTCTGGTTACCTGTTAATATAAGAAAGAAAAACTATACAACGATAATATACTGATTAGATGAAGATAAAGGAGCGATTTATTATGGCAATTTATACTAGCATTACTGATTTGATTGGCGGCACTCCGCTGCTGGAGCTGAAAAACTACGAAGCTGAAAACAAGCTGGAAGCAAAGATTCTGGGCAAGCTGGAATACTTCAATCCCGCCGGCAGCGTCAAAGATAGAATTGCCAAAGCAATGATTGATGATGCAGAGGCTAAGGGTGTTCTTAAGCCGGGGGCTACTATTATTGAGCCCACCAGCGGCAACACCGGTATCGGTCTGGCATCCGTAGCTGCTGCCCGCGGTTACAAAATAATTTTGACTATGCCTGAAACCATGAGCGTTGAACGCCGCAATCTGCTGAAGGCTTATGGCGCACAGCTTGTGCTGACTGACGGTGCTAAGGGTATGAAAGGTGCGATTGCCAAAGCTCAGGAGCTGGCAGAAAGCACTCCGAACAGCTTTATCCCCAGCCAGTTCACCAATCCTGCTAACCCTGCAACTCACAGAGCATCTACCGGTCCGGAAATCTGGCAGGATACCGAAGGCAAGGTTGATATCTTTGTTGCCGGCGTAGGTACCGGCGGTACTCTTTCCGGTGTAGGCGGATATCTGAAATCCCAAAATCCCAATGTGAAGGTTGTTGCTGTAGAGCCTGCAGGTTCTCCGGTACTTTCCAAAGGTGTTGCTGGTCCGCATAAAATTCAGGGTATCGGCGCAGGCTTTGTACCTGACACTTTAGATACCAAGGTATATGATGAAATCATCGCTGTTGAAAACGAGGATGCCTTCAAAACCGGTCGTGCTATTGCCCATAAGGAGGGAGTGCTCATAGGCATTTCCTCCGGTGCTGCTGTATATGCGGCAACTGTGCTGGCAAAACGTCCGGAAAACAAGGGCAAGGTTATCGTAGCGCTGCTGCCTGATACCGGCGAGCGTTATCTCTCCACTCCGTTATTTGCTGAATAAGCAGATAAAATACATATCACATCCCATTTCCTAACCAAAAGAAAGCAGTCCGCGCGGACTGCTTTCTTTAATTTAGAGCGCAAAAAACCGCCGGTTAAGCATTAAATTGAATAATTATCAATGCTGCGAGCTTTATAATTGTCGAGAATATCCTGCAGAGTGATATTGTCCAGATAGTCTGCAATAACCTTGTTCAGTCCCTGCCACAGCGGCAAGGTAATGCATTCGTTGCGGCGCTCGCAGCCTACAGGGTTAAAGTCCAGACACGCTACCGGTGTAAGGTTGCCTTCTGTAAGGCGCAGAATGCTGCCGACAGTATACTCACGCGGTGCATTAACCAAACGATAACCGCCCTGAAAGCCGCGGTTAGCCTGCAGAAAGTTGGATTTATTCAGAATAGGCACAATCTGCTCCAAGTATTTTTTGGAAATGTTTTGTCTTGCCGCAATGTCCTTGAGGGCAACAAAGCCGTCCTGCTGATGATCTGCCAAATCCAGCATCATGCGCAAGGCATAGCGTCCTTTTGTTGATATTTTCATTGATTCTCCACCTTTGAGTTAAACTCGGTAATTATCTATAAACCTACTTAAATTATATGCTATTATGGATAATAAGTCAAATCTAAGAGGAAGAGCCGGTGAAATAATAAGCAACAGACGGAAGTATTTATGGATAGCGAGATTTTTATAAAGGTAATGCACAGCTTTTATCCACCAATCCACAAAAGTTATGCACATTGTGGATAACTTTTGTGAAAAACTGGGGATAAGTGGGAAATTATCGGGATAAATCCACCGGGAGAAGTGAATAACCTAATTTTAAAAAATCATTTTTACATAGTATTTGCAAGTTATCTCGAATAGTGCTATAATCACTAGCTAATACTTGAATAGGAGGAAATACTCTTGGAACATAAAAATATTTATCAACTTGTTCTCGCAGGCGTATTGTGCGCTATAGGTTTGGTTGTACCTATGGTTATGCCGAAGGTGATTATCGGACCGATGTCCTTTACTTTGGGTGCGCATGCGGCAATTTTTTTGGCAATGTTTATTTCGCCTAAGGTGGCAGCTGCTGTCTGCCTTGGTACAACGATGGGCTTTTTTGTAACCACACCCCTGATTATCGCTGCGCGTGCAGCAACCCATATCATTTTCACTCTGGTCGGTGCATTAATTATTAGGCGCTATCCGAATATTATGGAGAGCTTCGTGGCCGGTATCGGTCTGAATCTGGGACTTGCCGTATTGCATGCTTTGGGAGAAGTGCTTGTGGTAGCCCCCTTCTTCTTCAGCGGTTATATGTTTACGCAAGAGCAGCTGTCCAATGGTTTTGTTATGAGTGTTATCGTGCTGGTGGGTGCGGGTACTGTGTTGCATTCGGTTATGGATTGCAGTATTTCCGTGCTGCTGTGGAAATTTGTCAGAGCAGCAGTACCTTCTATTAAACTGATTCGTGGCTAAGATGAGATTTTAAAATTTAAAACTAAAAGCGTGCATGCTTACTGCTGACTGATGTCAGCTTGTGCAAGCCTGCACGCTTATTTTTTATAATGCTTTAGCTGTTATTTTCTTGCTTTGGCAACTTCAGCAAAGGCAATTTCCGCAGCATCAATAGTCTTTTGCAAATCCTCGGGATTGTGAGCAACGGAAACGAAGTTTGTTTCGAACTGGGAAGGAGGCAGATAGATACCCTGCTCCAGCATGGAATGGAAGTAGATTTTGAAGGCTTCCAGATCGCTGGCTGCTGCACTGTCAAAATCAGTTACCGGTTTATTGTTGAAGAAGACGGTGAACATGCTGCCGAGGCGATGAATCTGTACAGGTACACCGGCCTTAGCTGCTGCCTTTTCCAAGCCGCCGGTCAGAATAGCGCAAAGGCTTTCTGCGCGGTTGCAGACATCGTTCTGCTCCATATAGGTGAGTGCTGCAATACCTGCAGCCATAGCCAGCGGGTTACCGCTTAAGGTACCTGCCTGATACATCGGGCCAGCAGGAGAAACCATTTGCATGATTTCGCGCTTGCCGCCGTAAGCAGCAACAGGCAGACCGCCGCCGATTACCTTGCCGAGGCAGGTGATATCGGGATCGATGTCATAGAGGGACTGGCTGCCGCCCTGAGCGCTGCGGAAGCCGCTCATAACCTCATCGCAGATGAGGAGAGCGCCATATTTTTTAGTGATGGCACGTACACCTTCCAGGAAGCCTTCGTGCGGAAGAACCAGGCCCATGTTGCCCGGAGTAGGCTCCATGATAACGCAGGCGATTTCTTCGCCGCGTTCGGCAAAAACCTTTTCCAGAGCAGGCAGGTCGTTGAACGGTACGGTAATAGTGGTTGCTGCTACTGCCTTGGGTACGCCCGGGCTGTCGGGTACGCCGAAGGTAGCTCCGCCGCTGCCTGCTTTAACAAGCAGGCTGTCATGGTGACCATGGTAGCAGCCGATGAATTTGATGATGCAGTCACGGCCGGTGTAGGCACGTGCTAAGCGCAGAGCGCTCATGGTTGCTTCGGTACCGCTGTTGACCATGCGGACCATATCCATGGACGGAACAAGGTAGCAGATTAATTTTGCCAGCTCGGTTTCGGCAACAGTCGGAGCGCCGTAGGAGGTGCCCTTTTCAGCCGCAGCCTTGATAGCGTCAGTTACGCAGTCGGGTACATGGCCCATGAGCAGCGGACCATAGGACATAACGTAGTCGATGTATTCGTTGCCGTCGATGTCATAGATTTTGCTGCCCTTGCCGCCGGAGATGAACGGCGGTACACCGCCGACACTGCGGAAGGAGCGTACGGGGCTGTTAACGCCGCCGGGGATATATTGGCGTGCTTCCTCAAAAGCAGCCTGAGATTTTGTATGTTCCATTGTAATATCTCCTTATTTGCCTTGCAGCCATTTTGCTACATCAAGCGCATGGTAGGTAATAATCATTTTGGCACCGGCACGCTTGAAGCCAAGCATGGTTTCCATAACGATACGTTTTTCGTCAATCCAGCCTTTTTCAGCTGCAGCTTTAACCATAGCGTATTCGCCGCTGACATTATAAACACACAGCGGACGGTTAAAGGTTTCGTGTACACGTTGCACAATGTCGAGGAAGGCCAGAGCCGGTTTAACCATGACGATGTCTGCGCCTTCTTCAATATCCAGAGAAACCTCGCGCAGAGCCTCGTCGCTGTTGGCGGGGTCCATCTGGTAGCCTTTGCGGTCGCCTGCGGACGGAGCAGAGTCTGCTGCGGCGCGGAAGGGACCGTAATATGCGGAAGCAAATTTTGCGGAATAAGCCATGATAGGAATATGGTTGAAGCCTGCTGCATCCAGTGCTTCGCGGATAGCCTTAACATAACCGTCCATCATGTTGGAAGGAGCAATCATGTCAGCACCGGCCTGAGCATGGGAAACAGCAACCTTAGCCAGCAGCGGCAGAGTTTCATCGTTGTTTACGGTGCAGCCGTTTTGCAGTACGCCGCAATGACCATGCTCGGTGTATTCGCACAGGCAGACGTCGGTAATGATAACCAGCTCGGGGTATTTTTCTTTAATCAGCTTGCAGGCCTGCTGTACAGGTTCGTTCATATCCCAGCCGCTGCTGCCGACAGCATCCTTGTAGGACGGTACGCCGAAGAGCAGGACAGCGGGAATACCCAGCTCAACAACCTCGTCAACACATTCCATAACGCGGTCGATGGACCAGTGGTAGTTTCCGGGCAGAGATTCGATTTCATGTTTAACGTTTTTGCCGGGAACGACGAAAAGCGGATAGATTAAGTCTTTTACGGAAACCTCGGTTTCACGGATCATTGCACGCAGATTTTCAGTAGCGCGTGTGCGGCGCGGACGGTATACAGGAAAACCGGTAATACTCATCTTGATACACTTCCTTATTTATTATAAAAATTTGTGATAGCGGTCATGAGGCCGTCGATTGTATATTCAGCGGCATTGATAGCCGGAGTATAGCCATGCTTTTTCAGGGTATCTGCGGTTACGGGGCCGATAGCAGCCAGAGCAGCCTTGTTCAGCAGTTCCTTCTTATCGCCGAGAACCTCCAGCAGGTTGGTTACGGTGCTGCTGCTGGTGAAGGTTACGATGCTTGCTTCGCCGCTTTCGAGAGCTTCGATAAGCTCATCCTTGTTTTCGCAGTCGGCAACGGTTTCGTAAGCAGTTACGACGTCAACGATGGCGCCGATTTTGCGCAGAGATTCGGGCAATACTTCGCGTGCAACCTTAGCACGTGCCAGCAGGATTTTGTCACCGGCGGTGATTTCGCCGGCAAGAGCTTCAGCCAGCTCTTCTGCTTTATAAGCGGAAGGAATGAGGTCGGCGGTGAGGCCGTGTTCTGCCAGAGCCTTGGCAGTGGCGCTGCCGATAGCGGCAAGCGTAACATTAGCCAGGGCGCGTGCGTCCTTCTTAGCAGCGCCCAGACGCTCGAAGAAGTAATCTACGCCGTTAGCGCTGGTGAAGACAAGCCATTTGTAGTCATTGATATTGGCAATAGCGTTGTCCAGCGGAGCGTAATCTGCTGCCGGAACGATTTTGATTGCCGGAGCTTCGATAACCTTGGCACCCTGTGCTTCCAGCTTTTTGGTGAGAGCGCTGGCCTGTGCACGTGCGCGGGTAACGATAACGGTTTTGCCGAAGAGGGGTTTGTTATCAAACCATTGCAGCTGCTCACGCAGGCGTACAACCTCACCGACGAGGAAGATAGCAGGCGGCTTCATGCCGGTTGCCTTAACGTCAGCGGCAGCTTTGCCGAGGGTGGTAATCAGAGTGCGCTGCTCGGGATGAGTGCCCCAACGTATAACAGCTGCCGGGCAGTCGGCGCTGCGGCCGTTAGCGATGAGCTCACGGCTGATTTTTTCGATGTTTTCTACACCCATGAGGAAAACGAGAGTGTCAACAGAGGTTGCCAGACCCTTCCAATGGATGGTGGATTCTCCTTTAGTAGGATCCTCGTGACCGGTAATAACGGCAAAGGAGGTTGCTACATGACGATGGGTAACAGGGATACCGGCATATTCGGCAACAGCAATAGCACTGGTTACGCCGGGAACGAACTCAAACGGCAGGCCTGCTTCACGCAGTTCGATGGCTTCTTCGCCACCGCGGCCGAAGACAAAGGGGTCGCCGCCCTTCAAACGTGCTACAACCTTACCTTCGGCAGCCAGTTTTACCAGCAGCTTGTTGATATCGGGCTGGCGCATGGTGTGGTTGGCGCTGGCTTTGCCAACGTAAACCATTTCTGCGTCCTTGCGGGCGAAGGCCAGAATACGCGGATCTGCCAGACGGTCATAAACAACAGCGTCTGCAGTCTGCAGGCATTCCTTAGCCTTGAGTCCCAGAAGGCCCGGGTCGCCGGGGCCTGCACCGATTAAATATACTTTACCTTGTTTTGTCATGATGTCACTCTCCTTAAAGAATAGAGGCCAGAATTTCCTGACCGCCGGCAGCCAGCATTTTTTTGCCAAGCTGTTGACCGAGGCTGACAGCGTCATCAGCCTTGCCGTTTATTGTATCACGCAGAATAGTGCTGCCGTCCAAGGCAGCAATGATTGCTTCAATGCGAATGTTTTCACCTTCAACGTCGGCATGTACGCCGATAGGAACCTGACAGCCGCCTTCCAGTAAGCCCAAGAAGGCACGCTCGGCATCGGTAGCCTGTTTGGTGTTCAGGTCATTTAAGAAGCTCAGCATATCGCGTACTTCTTTATCCGCGGTACGCGCTTCGATTGCCAATGCGCCCTGGCCTACAGCCGGCAGGCAGACATCAGCAGGAATCAGGCTGGAGATACGGTCGCCGTGATCCAGACGCTCTAAGCCTGCAGCGGCCAGAATAATAGCATCGTACAGTCCTTCATCCAGCTTACGCAGGCGGGTATCAACGTTGCCGCGCAGGTCGCGGATTTCCAAATCCGGACGCTTAGCTAACAGCTGTGCCTTGCGGCGCAGGCTGCTGGTGCCGACTACGGAGCCGAGCGGCAGCTCTTCGAAGGTAGCATATTTGTTGCTGACAAAAGCATCACCTACGTTGGCACGCTCGGTAATTGCTGTCAGACACAGGCCTTCCGGTAGAACGGTAGGCATATCCTTAAGGCTATGCACGGCCAAGTCAACAGTACCGTCTAAAAGATCCTCTTCAATTTCCTTGGTAAATAAACCCTTGCCGCCGATTTGCGCCAAGGGTACGTCTAAAATACGGTCGCCTTTGGTGACAATTTTTTTCAGTACAACCTCACATTCAGGATACTCCTTACGCAGTAAGGCTGCAATATGATTACTTTGCCAAAGCGCTAAAAGACTTTGTCTAGTCCCAATCGTCAATTTTGCTTTCATCACCAAACTCCTCTCCGGTTTCGTTTAATAAAAATAAATCACACATCATCTTTTTATAGCGTTCTTCCTCTGCGGTGCCTGCTACAGCATTCATAGCCTTCATAGGCTCGCGCAGGAATTTATGCTCCAGACGTTGGGTCATCAGGTCAATAATGCGCTTTTCATGGTCGGTAAGCTCCGGCATTTTAATAAAGGCCTTCTTCAAAACCTTCTGGCGCAGGAAATTCATTTTATCATGCAGTTGTACCATAACAGGGCGCATTGTGTAATAACGCAGACGCTCCTTGAGGGCACCAATCTCTTCGCTGATAATCTGTTCGGCAACGTGAGCTTCCTTTTCGCGGAAGTTTTTATTGGTATCAACAACGCCTTCCAAATCGTCAATGTTATAAATGGTTACGCCGTCAACATCGGCCAGTCTGGGGTCGACGTCACGCGGAACGGCAATATCAATCAGAATCAGCGGTCTGCCGTTGCGCTTGGGCAGCAGCGGTCCCAAATTTTCTGCGGTGAGCACGTAATGCGGCGCACCTGTAGAGGTTATAATAATATCTGCATCAGCGGCATGCTCGAACATGGCACGGTAGGGAATAGCTGTGCCGTGAAATTTGTCTGCCAAATCCTGTGCTCTCTCGTAGTGACGGTTGCTGACACAGATGGTTTGCGCACCCTTGTCCAACAGATGCTGTGCAGTGAGCTCGCTCATATGACCGGCACCGACTACCAAAATCTGTGCTTTGCTCAAGTCACCTAAAATTTTGATGGCCAGTTCAACAGCAGCGCTGGAAACAGATACGCTGCTGTAAGCAATTTTTGTTTCGGTACGCACACGTTTGCCGACGGCAATTGCCTTATTCATGATGGTATTGAGAATCGTATCTGTCATACCATTAATACGGGCAATATGATAAGCATTTTTAATCTGGCTGAGAATCTGGCCTTCACCGACAATCAGTGAATCAAGACTGGATGCTACGCGGAACAGATGCTTGACGCAATTTGTTCCGTTCAGATTGTAAAAATAATCGCTTTGGTAATGTTCGCCTGCCAAATGCTTGAGCAATGATTTGATAAAAGGAATTGCTTCATGCGGATTTTCGATAACCATGTACAGCTCAGTGCGGTTGCAGGTGGAAAGCAGCATGGCTTCGGGAATATTATCGTAATTGCGCAGGCGGCGCAGAATACTTGCCACCCTGTCATTGGAAAAATTAAAACGTTCACGGATCTCAACGGGGGCGGTTCTGTGATTGAGTCCTAAAACTGTTAACTGCATCTAATACCTTCTCCTTTGCTTGAGCAGCCTTACCTGCTATAACTAAATTTAGTAAATCCTGTTTCAAAACACTGCGCCAGAATTGCGTCCGCTCCTGCGGCGTACTTTCGATGTTTTTGACAGCTTCCCTCTGCAGCAGCAGAAAGCTGTTGAAGTCAGCCAGCTCGGGTGTCAGAATGTGTTCCAACTGTTTTTTCAGCAGACGCGTAAAAGCAGGCATGCCGCCTGTTGCCAACGCAATAGTAATATCACCTTTACTGATGGCTGAGGGGACAGTGAAATTACTCAGCTCGGGTTCGGTAATATTATTGACAAGGCAGGGAGCAGCCTCTGAAATCTGCCTGTTTACAGCCTTATTATCTGTGGCGGCAATAACCACAAATGCATTCTGCAGATATTCCGGTTTGTAGTAATCATTGATGAGCGTACAGCCCTGTGCTGAGGCGAGCTTTTGCACTTCGTCACAGAAAAGCGGGGCAACAACCGTTACTTTGGCACCTGCATCCAGCAGCGTTGACAGCTTGCGGGCAGCAACAGTACCGCCGCCGATGATTACGCAGTTTTTGCCTGTTACACGCAGCATTGCAGGATAATGAAAATTAGTTTTATTAAGCATATAATTAACCACCTATAGGAACATGATAATGAGTGTTATTAACCTTTATATAATATCATATCTGAAGCGATTTATAAAGATATTGAAGGCTTTTTAAGTGTGAAAAACATAAGAAAGTGGATAAAGTTAAGAAGATTGCCAAAATAATTCTGCATAACAAAGCAATTAGCTGTTAAAAATCTAAAAAACTCCCGCCGTAATCCTTCAGGATCACTCAGCGGGAGCTTTGTTATTTTGTTTTAAATTTTATTGGCTGATTATTTGCCGAAATATCTTTTCAGCAGGCCTGCGAAAGCTTTGCCATGGCGAGCTTCGTCACGAGCCATTTCATGAACGGTGTCATGGATAGCATCCAGGTTCAGAGCTTTAGCACGTTTAGCCAGGTCGGTTTTGCCTGCGGTTGCACCGTTTTCAGCTTCTACACGCATTTCCAGGTTCTTTTTGGTGGAGTCGGTTACAACTTCGCCCAGCAGTTCTGCGAATTTAGCAGCATGTTCAGCTTCTTCGAAAGCAGCTTTTTCCCAGTACAGGCCGATTTCCGGATAGCCTTCGCGGAAAGCTACGCGGCTCATTGCCAGGTACATACCAACTTCGGAGCATTCGCCGTTGAAGTTAGCACGCAGGTCAGCTTTGATATCTTCAGGAACGTCAGATGCGATGCCTACAACGTGTTCAGCAGCCCAGCCCATTTCAGCAGCCATTTCCTGGAATTTGGAAGCGGGAGCGCCGCATTGCGGGCATTTTGCCGGAGCAGCTTCGCCTTCATATACATAACCACATACTTGACATACAAATTTTTTCATATTAGTTCCCTCCATGTTTTTATATTGCATTGCTTAATTTTATTTTTGACTTGCACAGCTTGTGTGCTCTTGACACTTATATAATAACACAGGCCGGCACAGTTGTCAATAATAATTATCCGTTAGTTTTTATTTTAATTTAGTTAGCCATAGCTGACAAATTAGAATTTGAGAGTTAAGCCCAGGTTAACGCCTTTAGCCTTCATGTCAAGGTCTTCGCCGCAGGCATCATCAAATGTCTGATTATAGTAAGAAGCGTTAACTTCCAGGTTGTTCAGAATAGGCTTGCTGATGCCGATTTCATAGCCGCTGTTTCTGTTGCCGTAGCCAACATTTCCCCAAACAGTGAAGAGTGCGGGAATATCATAGGCAGCCTGCAGACCGATTTGACCGGAGTTTTTGGTTTTACCGCCAAAGTCACCGGAGGTATCAGCGTTCAGATAACCTGCGTAAGCGGAAATACCAGGCAGAACTTTATACATAATATTGAATTGTTGGGCGCGGGTTTTGGCTTCGTCTGCTTTGTAATTATTCCATTTGTAGTTTAAAGCAGTTTTTTGGCCGATGCCGACAGTTGCGCCAAGATAGGTACTGTTGGATTTGCTGAATTTATAGTTGTCACCTTTAAGACTGGATGGCAGAGTAATGCCTGCATCAATAGCAACCTTGCCGGCATCATAATTCTTCAGCGGAGAAGCATAGGCGCTCAGGCTGCAGGTGGTTGCAAGGCAGATTGCTGCACCGAAAGCTAATAAAGCATGTGAGGATTTCATTTTGCATCGCTCCTTTTACAACATAATTTTGATCTTAACTTAATTTTAGCATATAAAGACAGTTATGCAAGCAAAAAGCAGTGATGTGTTTATGACAAATGTGTTAAAAGTACTTGTAAAATCACGCGGAAAAGAGGATAATTATAATGTATATCTATCTATAAACAAGGAGATTTTATGAGCGCAGATTCTAAAGCTTCGAATAGCAAATTTTTAAAGGGAACCTTAATCCTTACGGCCTCCAGTATTGTGGTCAAGGTTATCGGTTCTCTGAACTGGATTATTTTATCACGTGTATTGGGTGGCGAAGGTATCGGTCTGTATCAGATGGGCTTTCCAATCTATCTGATGGCAATAACCGTATCAAGTGCCGGTGTACCGGTGGCAATATCTATTATTACCTCCGAAAAATTGGCGAATAAGGATTATCGCGGTGCCAAGCGAGTCTTTAATATTTCGCTGCGAGTGCTGCTGTTGACTGGCCTTTTGTTTTCGTCCTCACTGTTTTTCGGTGCGGACTGGCTGGTTAATAACCATATCATCCGCGACAGCCGTGCGTATTATTCTATTATCGCTCTGGCGCCTGCGGTTTTCTTCGTAACCTTTCTGGCCAGCTTCCGCGGTTATCTGCAGGGTTGGCAGATTATGACGCCGACGGCGGTCAGTGAGATTGTCGAGCAACTGACACGTGTTATTACCATGCTCGTTTTTGCCGACCTCTTTATGCCGTACGGTTTGGCGTTCGCTGCAGGCGGTGCCAGCATGGGTGCCGGTGTAGGCGCGTTCTGTGCACTTTTGGTGCTGATGTGGTTCTATCGCCGCCTGAAGCAGCGCCTGCAAAAGGAAATGGCAGAGCAGGATGACAGTGCGCCGGTAGAAAGTGCCGGACATATCATCAAGCGTCTGCTGAAGCTGGCTTTGCCGGTTTCTCTGACCAGTCTGATGCTGCCGATAGGTGCAAATCTGGACCTTTTGATTGTGCCGCAGCGTCTGGAAGCAGCCGGTTTTAATATTCATCATGCGACTGAGCTGTTCGGTTATCTGACAGGTATGGCTGTACCGTTGGTTAATCTGGCAACAATTTTTACGGCGGCAATGACTATCAGCTTGGTGCCGTCGATTTCCGAATCTCGTGCGGTGGGCAGCTTTGATGCAATCCGTGATAAAATCCGTATCGCCTTCCGCGTAGCGATGATTATCACCTTCCCGTGCTTTATGGGCTTGTATTGTCTGGCAGAAAAGGTTGCGGCGCTTGTGTATAACGCTACCGGTGCGGCACCTGCGATTCAGACGATGAGCATCGGTATTCTGTTTTTAGGTATGCATCAAATCAGTACAGGTATTCTGCAAGGCCTTGGCCGCACAGCAATCCCTGTAATCAATATGATTATTGCCTGCATTGTAAAAATCGTTATGAGCTGGTATCTTACTGCTGTGCCGGAGCTGGGCATCCGCGGTGCGTCGATGGCGACGGTGGCAGATTTTGCCGTGGCAGCGATTATCAATATGGGCTTTATTTACAAGCTGACAGGCTATAGCTTTTCTGTTGGCAGCATTATCCGTCCCTGCTTTGCTTCCTGTGTCATGGGTGCGGCGATTTACGGCGTGCTGATGCTTACGGAAAGCATGGGTATGTGGTGTGTGCTGTTTGCTATGGCGGTAGCTGTTCCTGTCTATGCATTGGCGCTGCTGGCCTGCGGTGGTCTGAATAAAGAGGATTTGGACAACGTGCCCTTTGTGGGACGCAGATTGTTGGCAGTAGGCCAACGCTTTGGTCTTTTCAAGTGAGGTAATTAAAATAATGGAGGAAAGGAAATGTGAGCTGCGCTTGCCAAACGGCAAGGTAGTAAATTTTTCGTATGCTAAGCTCAAGGCAGGCATTGCTGTTACTGCCCTGGTGCTTGTCGGAGCAGTCGGCGGAGCCGGCTATTTATATCATCAGCTGGCGGATTATCGCAGCGAAGCAACCGATTATGCTGCCTATAAGCAAAACAAGGCTGAGCAGCAGACAAAGCTGCAGAAGCTTTTACAGGATAATGAAAGAATGCTGCGCGATATGGCCGAAATTTCCAATCTGGAGAAAAAGCTGCGCCGTGCTGTTATCCGTGATGTAGACAGCAGCAAGCTGGGCGAAGGTACCAGTATGGTTGATTCGACAGCGGCAAAGGAAACGTCTGCCAATACGTCTTATACAGGCAAGGGCGGGCCTGCTAAAATGGATATCAACGGTACCATGGCGGTGCTGACAGCGCAAAATGCCAATATCAAAAAGATGCTTGATAGTACCAAAAAATCTGTCAGCGAGCTCTTAAGTGAGGTTGAAGGCTCCGGTGGCGGCATGGCGTCCTTCCCGGACAAATGGCCGACCGACGGCGGCACTATCAGCAGTAATTACGGTGTGCGTACCGGTCCGATTGAGGGCGGGTATGATTGGCATCCCGGTCTGGATATAGCAGTCGATTTTGGCACACCGGTTTATGCTACGGCTGCCGGTACGATTGAACAGGCAGGGTGGAACGGTGGCTACGGACGTTATGTGCGTATCAATCATGGTAATGGCTATAAAACGGCCTACGGACATATGAGCGGCATTGCCGTTGCTGCAGGGCAGAGGGTCATCAAAGGCGAGATTATCGGCTTTGTCGGCAGTACAGGCTACAGTACAGGTCCGCATATTCATTATGAGGTACTGGCTGACGGACAGAATATCGATCCGTTCTATGTGCTGAAAAATAAATAAAGACTGCTGTGCATTGATATCAGCGGCAAAACAGTTCAGTGCTAAGCTGACCGTTAAAATTAAAAATAGATTTTGCAAGCCACTATGACAAATTTGTTGTAGTGGTTTTTTGTATGTCTTGGTCAGAATTTATGAGGGATATGCAGAGATGGATTTAGTGTAAAAAATACGTAAAACATTCTTTAGAGCGCTATTATTGCTTTACAGCAGGAAATGCAGGTGTTATCATTATCTTAATATTATAAATAATTACAGGCGAGGAGGTCCGCATTATGTCCATCAGAGAAATTTCCTTCCCTTCTGCCAACGGCAGAGATACCATCAAGGCCTGGTCCTACAGTCCTTTAGGCAAACCGAAAGCTATTGTACAGCTGATTCACGGCTATGGTGAGCATTCACGCCGCTATCTGCATATGATTAGCAAGTTCAATGAAGCAGGCTTTGTAGTGTTTGCTGATGACCATCTCGGTCACGGTAAAACCGGCTATGACGGAGGCACCCTGGGTGACCCGCATTCCGGCGGCTATATGACTTACCTGAAGGATGAAAAGGCTTTGCATGATATTGCTAAAGAGGCATATTCTGAGCTGCCGTATTTCGTTTTCGGCCATAGCTGGGGTTCTATGCTGGCGCGTGCTTATGCGTCAATCTACGGTGAAGATATCAAAGGTATGATGCTGTGCGGTGTCTGCTCACAGTGGAAGGGCTGTGAGGATGCCTATGTTAATGCGGAATTCAAGGCTGCCTATGAGGCAGATCCGTATCAACCCTGCGGCGTCTGGTTTGAGCGTGTTTTCTGCGGTATGACGGACAGAGTGGAAAATCCCAACGGTCCTGCAGATTGGATTGCAACAGATCCGCGTATTGTTGAGGACCATGCAGGCGATATGTTCAATACCTTTGATACTACGCTGGAGCTGTGCTATGATTTCGTGCAGTTGTATCATTATATTGAAAATGATGAGTGGGCTGCCAAGGTGCCGCAAAATATTCCCAGCTATCTGATTGCCGGTGACCAGGATCCCTGCGGTAATTACGGCGAGGGCTTGTATCATGTAGCAAATCTGCTGGCAAAAACCGGACATAAGGTTTCTGTAAAGCCGTATCCGGGATTCCGTCATGAAATTCACAATGAGCTGTGCTTGCGTGACGAAGTTGAAGCCGGACTGATTAAATTTATGGATGATTGCTTAGCTTAAAATAGTTATAAAATAAGAGGCTGCCGTGAGGCAGCCTCTTTTACTTTATAAGCTTCCAGATATCGCCAACGGTTTCAGCCAGCAGCTTAGCACCATGTGCTTCCAAAAAGGCGCGGCCCCTGAAGCCCCAGCAGGCGCCGATGCAGTCTACGCCTGCATTGCTTGCGGTGGCAATGTCGGTATCCGAATCACCGATATAGATAGTGCTTGCAGGCTCAGCCTTTAATTGCTGCATGATTGCCAACAGCATATCCGGCGCAGGCTTTTTGGCGATGCCGGCGCGTTCGCCGCAGGCAGCATCGAGCTGTCCGTTAAAGTATTGTTTAGCCAGCGCTTGTACGCCGTAATCCGCTTTGTTGGAAACAATGGCGGTGCAGCAGCCTGCAGTGCGCAGCTGCTGCAAAAGCTGCGGTACGCCGTCATAGGGGCGGGTGCTGTCGGCGCAGTGCTGCTTATAGTATCTGTTGAAGCTTGCAAAGACCTCCTCTTGCAGCTCTGCAGGGGTGTCAGCCGGTACCGCACGCTCAATCAGCTTGCGGATGCCATTGCCGACAAACTGGCGCACCTCGTCTGTGGTGCGCTGAGGTAGCTTGTGCTCTGCTAAAGCATGGTTGGTAGCGGCAGCTAAATCTGCCAATGTGTTGAGTAAGGTACCGTCAAGGTCAAAAATAATGGTTGTATATTTCATAGTTAATCTCCTTTGGAACTTCAGATTTTCTTCCTTGTCTATTGTAGCACAAAAAAGGCAAATGCTTTATAATATTGTTATATTTAAGTATGGAGGATAGGGCATGACTTATGATTACGCTCGCTTAGCGAAAATTAAGTGTTTTCTTTTTGATATGGACGGAACCATCAACCTGGGCAACGAACTGATTCCGGGTATGGAGGGCTTTTTTGATAAATTGAAGGCTGCAGGTAAGGAATATTATCTGCTGACAAATAATTCTTCCCGCAGCCACGAGCATTATGTGCAGAAGATGAACGGACTTGGCGTGCCGGTTACGCGTGAGAATATCCTGATCTCATCGGATGCGCTGACAAACTGGATGCAGAAGAACAAACCGGGCGCGAAGCTGTTTGTGCTGGGAACGCCGCAGCTGCTGGCAACGATTGAGGAAGCAGGTTTTACGCTGACGAATACGTTGGAGGAGGGCGGTGATTATGTAGTTGTCGGCTTTGACCAGACACTTACCTATGACCGCCTTACTACCGCCTGCCGCCTGATTGACAAGGGGGTGCCTTATGTTGCAACGCATCCTGACGTGCGCTGCCCGATTGAAGGCGGCGAATTCATTCCTGATACCGGTGCGATGCTGGAGCTGATTAAAACTGCTACCGGTAAAAAGCCGCAGCTGATTTTCGGTAAGCCTTATAAGTATATGGTAGACGTGGTTTTAGACAAAACCGGTTATAAAAAAGAGGAAATTGCTATGGTGGGTGACCGCCTGGCGACAGATATTGCCTTTGGCCTGAACAACGATATTCTTTCTGTGATGGTGCTGACTGGTGAGGCAACCATGGAAGATGTAGAAAACGGTTCTATTAAGCCGGATATTATTCTACCGCATGCTAAGGAAATTTTGCAATATCTTGGTTAATAACGTATAAATACTTTGCTTTGATAACGAAAGGAGTATTGCTATGGCTGTTTTGGAGCAGACTGCTATATTGACTGATGCTATTCGCCCCGTGCCCGCAAGTGAGCTTGAGGCGCGTCTGGAGAAATTTCGCCGACTGATGGATGAAATGCATCCCGGTTGGGAGATGGCTGCAGTTAATCATAAGATTGCAATGTATTATTTTACAGGTACAATGCAGGAGGGTGTGCTGCTGATTCGTCCGCAGGATGCAATTTTCTGGGTGCGCCGCAATTATGAGCGTGCAGTAAATGAATCGCATTTCAGCGATATTCGTCCGATGCACAGCTTTCGTGAAGCTGCTGCCTATTATGGCAGTGCGCCGCGCATTATGTATGTAGAAACAAAGAAGGCTACCTTGGACTGGGAGCGTATGCTGCATAAGTATTTTGCTTTTGAAGAGGTTGGCTCCTTTGATGCTGTGCTGCAGGAGCTGCGTCTGCGCAAGAGTGCTTATGAGCTGCAGCAGATGGAACACTCCGGCGCTATTCACGAAACAGTGCTGGATGTTATTGCACCGAAGCTGATTCATGCAGGTATCAGCGAGGCTCAGCTGGCCATTGAGCTTTACAGCGAGATGGTGCAGCGCGGCTCGCACGGAACAGCGCGCTTTAACCAATCCTTGGGCGAGGAGGTTGTCGGTTTGGCTTCCTTTGGCAAGAGTGGTCTGGTACGCACAGGCTTTGACGGCCCCGGCGGTACCGGCGGCACATGTATAGCGGTGCAATCCATAGGCAATGCTTTCCGCAAGCTGCAGCATGGCAGACTGGTTTATCTTGATGTTCCCTGCGGTTTTGACGGTTACCATACAGATAAGACTGTCGTTTATTATTTCGGCAGTCTGCAAAAGGACGAGCAATGTGCAAGACTACTGGCAGCGCAGGAGCGTTGCCTGGAGCTGGAGCAAGAGGTAGTGTCCATGATGGTGCCGGGTGAGCCGATTGAAAACCTGTATTTGCGCACTATGGAAAAGTTTGATAATGTCTACGGCGATGCGTTTATGAACGGCGGTAAATTCCTGGGCCACAGCATTGGTCTGGTGATGGATGAAGCGCCGGCTATAGCGAAGGGCTTTAAGCAGCCGCTGGAGCCCGGTATGACTTTTGCCGTAGAGCCTAAAATTGCTTTGCCGGGTTTAGGTCTGGTAGGCACGGAAAATACCTATGTGGTTACGGAAAAGGGCGCACGTTCGCTGACTGGTCGCTCGCACGCGCTGCGTGAAATTGAATAGTAGTACAGTACAACAAAAATGCTGCGGGCGCAAAGCCTGCAGCATTTTTCAGTAATAGTCTTATTCAGCTAATTCCTTGGCGCACTCTACGAATTTTACTCCGGCAGCAGCCATTTCCTGCATAGCGCTCTCGATGGTTTCGGGAGCAATGCCGCGGCAGGCAGCTTTGTTCAGGATAACGTCGAAGCCTGCAGCCTTCAGCTGCAGTACAGTGTTTTTTACGCAGTAATCGGTTGCCAGACCGCCGCAGATAACGGTGGTGATACCGTGACAGCGCAGATATTCGATGGCACCGGTGGAAAGAGTGTCCTTCAGGTCATGGTAGCAGGCACCGTAGGGATGCTTGTCTGCTTCAATGCCCTTGAATACCTGATAGTTATAGGCAGCCTCATCGAGGCCGTCGATGAAGTCAAAGCCTTTGGTGCCGATAATAGCGTGTGCCGGCCAACGGATATCGAGATCAGGATAGCCGCTGATGGGAGTGAGCGGAGCGTGCTCGGCGTCGCTGATCCAGAGTGCGCAACGGCTGTGCGCATCGCGGGAAGCGAGGCGCAGGCTGGCGAATTGCGCTTGGGCGTTCAGCTCGGGAGCAATAGTATCGCCTTCGGCAACCGGCAGTTCATCGGGGCAGACCGGGGTGAAGGTGTTTTGCGCGTCAATATCAAAGGAGGCAATGTATTTTTTTTCCGGTAATTGCATAGTAAACCCTGCTTTCTGTTTTAATTTAGACTTATTGTAGTATACCGCAGTGATTTTAGCAATAGGGAAAATGCTTTTGCTATAGGAATATATGGTGAGTTAAATAAAATGTCGCAAGCAATATATTGTTCCGCTCAGGAAAAATTTTCCAGTGTCACTCTTTCACAAAGAATTCATTTGTCAAAAGCATAATTTTGGTTTACACTATAGCTAGAATTCTTGGTTAATATAACAAATAATGATAATTATAAAGTGAGGCAGACTGATGGCAACCTATATTATTGGTGGTTTGTTGGTAATATTGGTGATTTTGGCAGTGCGCAGTCATTTTGGCAACAAGTATCGCGGCGGGTGCAACGGCTGTTCCGGCTGTCCGCATGCTAAAAACTGCAACTCGATAAAAAAATAAAATGTTGACAAAATCCCCTGTTGGTTATATGCTAATATTAGAGTTTTGTAAAATTATTGTATGCTAAACAAAATTCACGGGTAAGTTTGATGCCGCAGCAACGATGCTTTGCCTGCGGTTTATTTTTTGGACGATAAGCTGAGGAGGATGCCATTGTGCATATTCAACGTGGTGCGTGGGCAGAAATAAATTTAGATGCAGTTGCACATAACGTGCAGATGGCTAAGGCCAATCTGAAGCCGACAACCAAATTATGTGCTGTCGTCAAGGCAGATGCCTATGGTCATGGCGCTGTGCGCGTAGCGCAGGAAGCAGCGCGTAACGGTGCAGACTTTTTTGCGGTAGCTCTCCTGCAGGAGGGCGTGAAGCTGCGCGAGGCCGGTATTGAAACGCCGATTCTGGTGCTTGGCTCAATGCTACCGGAGGTTGCGGAAATTTGCGTGCGTTATGATATCAGCCATGCAGTATTTGATGAAGAACGCTTATATGCTTTGAATGCGGCGGCTTTGAAGCTGCATACTAAGGCTAAAATACATATTAAGATTGATACAGGTATGCACCGTATCGGTGTACATGTGCGTGATGCCGGCAGGTTTGCCAAGCTGGCAGCGTCCTTGCCCGGTATCTATATTGAGGGCGTGTTCAGTCACTTTGCGACTGCTGACGCTGATGATAAGCAGTATGCTGCCTATCAGTTTGAACGCTTTCAGGAGGCGTTGCGCCTGATTGAAGCGGAGGGAGTGCATATCCCTATCCGTCATATCGCCAACAGTGCTGCGCTGACGGAGCTGCAGGAATATCAGCTGGATATGGTGCGTCAGGGAATCACCCTGTATGGCCTGCACCCGGCGCATATGATTGACTGCTACAAGGATTTTGAACCTGTTATGACTGTGAAGACGCAGGTTGCTTTTGTGAAAACACTGCCGCCCGGTGAAACAATCGGCTATGGCAGAACCTATACATTGACGAGACCGAGTGTTATCGCTACTGTGCCTATCGGTTATGCCGACGGCGTGAGCCGCCGCTTATCTAACCGCGGGTATATGCTGGTCAACGGCAAAAAGGCGCCGATTATCGGACGCGTATGCATGGACCAGACGATGCTGGACGTAACGGATATTCCGGACGTTAAGCTGGGCAGTGAGGTCATCGTGTTTGGCGGTCGTGAGCTGCCAATGGAGCTGGTTGCGGAATGGGCAGATACTATCTGCTATGAAATTGTCTGCGACGTGAGCCCGCGTGTGCCGCGTGAATATGTACGCGGCAACTAAAAAGAAGCATTGGCGTGAACCGCTGCTTCTTAACTAAATACGCTTTCCCTTATTTTATGGCTGCTGGACGCATTTGCGAAAGGCAGTCCTTTTTTGTTGGCGGGGGAGCTGTAGCAACCTAAAAAGGCTATTGCGTAAGCAATTTTACGCAATAGCCTTTTTTACATGCTTATTTTTCAGCAAAAGGTATCTTTATAGCGCTGCTGGCACTGCTTGATGATTTCCTTTGCTTTGTCTACATCATGTGCCTCTTCAAGAGCGGTGCTTTTGCCCTCGAGCGATTTATACACGCTGAAGAAGTGAATCATTTCATCGCTGATATGCTGCGGCAGCTCGCTGATGGATTTGTAGGAATTATACATCGGGTCACCGAAGGGAATCGCAATGATTTTTTCGTCCATATCACCGCTGTCCTCCATGATGATAACGCCGATGGGGTAGCAGCGCATCAAGGTCATCGGCACAACGTTTTCGGAGCATAAAACCAATACATCCAACGGGTCGTTATCTGCTGCGTAGGTACGGGGAATAAAGCCGTAGTTGGCAGGATAGTGAGTTGCGGTGTACAGGATGCGGTCCATTTTGAGCAGACCTGTTTCCTTGTCCAGCTCGTACTTAACCTTGCAGCCTTTGGGGATTTCGATAACTGCAATAAAATCGTCAGGAGAGATACGTTTGGGATCAATGTCATGCCAAATATTCATAGTCATTTCGTTTTTGCCTCCTCTTGTGCTTTGGGACAGAAATAAATATGTTTCTCACAAATTCCTCTCTTAATCATAGATGTTATGAAGGCTGATGTCAACTTTTGCAGGGCGATTTTGCATAACTTTTACCAAACGTTATTACAGCCTCATATAAGCACTCATTACGCACGCTCCGCGTGCTCCATTCGCTTGAAGCTCGGCGTGCTGCGCAGCATCGAAGCCTATGCCGCCGATAGCGTAAACCAGCAAGCTTACAGCACTGCAGACGGCCTGCAGAAAGCCAAGACCGCGCGGTGCAAGGCCTGCCTTACACTGCGTAGTATAGATGTGTCCGGCGATGAGTACAGTAGCACCAAGCGCTTGTGCTTCGATTGCTTCTTCAACGCTGTGAACAGATGTAGAAAGCCAGGTGAAATGCGCACACTCGCAAGTTGGCAGTTGGCGCAGCAGAGCAAGCGGCAGATGTAGTTTTTTTATGCCAAGTTCACTTGCCAGCTGCCAATCACTGTGCAAAATAAGCGGTATGCCTGCAGCTTCGCAGCTTTGTTGTGCTTGCAGCGCGAGCGTGCGATAGGCTGCTTTGTCTAAAGATTTCGCACGCAGGATAACAGCCTGCGGCCGCAACTTCGTAAGCTTTGCCAAACGCTCTATTTGCTCAGCCAGCGGACGGGGACAGGTGGCGCTGTCCGTAACGGCAATCAGCGGTAGCTCAGACATAAACGTACTCCGACATTACAGGCTGCAGGCCGATTTTCAGCAATGCATCATAGATTTCCTGCAGGCTTCTGCTGTCATCAATCTCAAACTGCTCGTCACCAAGCTCCTGCTTTTTGCTGTGTGCACCGATGCCTGTATTGACACCGGCGGAAATCTTGTTGGCGGCAATGAGCATCAAATTGTCACGCACACGCGCGCATTCACGGCTGGAAACGGTAATTGAAGCGAAGGGCATGAACAGGCGGTAGGCGCAGACAACCTGCAGCAGCTGGCGCTCGTGCACGTCCATCGGTTTAATTTTGTCGTTGTTGATGATGGGGCGCAGGCGGGGGCAGGAGAAGGCGATTTCCGCATGCGGATATTTCTTTTGCAGCAGGTAGGCATGCAGGCCGGTAGCGAGGGCGTCGCGACGGAAGTCGTCTAGGCCGAGCAGAGCAGCGAAGCCGACGCCGCGCATTTTGCCGCGCAGGGCACGCTCTTGTGCGTAAAAACGGTAGGGAAAAACGCGCTTATGACCTGCCAGATGCAGTTGTGCGTATTTATCCTTGTTATATGTTTCCTGGAAAACAGTTACGTAATCCACGCCGCATTCATGCAGATAAGTGTATTCATCGCTGTTGAGCGGATAAATCTCTACGCCGACTACCTTAAAGTATTGGCGTGCCTGCTTGCAGGCTTCACCGATGTAATGCACGTCGCTCATCTTGCGGCTTTCGCCTGTAAGAATGAGAATTTCCTGCTGGCCGGTGGCGGCGATTGCCTGCATTTCGGCAGCAATCTGTTCACTGCTGAGGCAGGCGCGCTGAATTTTGTTGTGACTGTTGAAGCCGCAGTAGATGCAGTAATTTTCGCAGTAGTTGGCGATATACAGCGGTGTGAAAAAGGTAACGTTATTGCCGAAGTAACGCTGGCGCTCAATCTGTGCGGCGCGGGCAATTTCCTCTAGAAGCGGCAATGCGGCAGGTGAAAGCAGGGCAGCGAAGTCATCGGGCGTACGCTCGCTGTGAGCGAGTGCTGCGCGTACGTCTGCTTCCGTATATTTTGTGTAATCATAAGCGGCACGGGCAGTCTGCACCTTATCAAAAATATCGGAGTCGATAATTTCCATGCCTTCCTGATACTGCATTGGGTCAGTCAGCTGTTTTTCACTGAAGGCTGCTGCCTGTTCATCATAAATGCTATTATTGAAAAATTTGTCTTCGGTCTTCATGCTGCCACCTCAATCATGCAGAAATCCTGTCAGCGGGGAACTGGCGCTGGCAGTGTCGCGGACACTGCCGCAGCCTGCGAGATAAGCCTTGCGGCCGGCGTTGATGGCATCGCGGAAGGCACTTGCCATAAGCGGCAGATTACCGGCGCTGGCAATCGCGGTGTTCGCCATGATAGCCGCAGCTCCCATTTCCATAGCCTCGCAGGCCTGAGAAGGCTTGCCGATGCCTGCGTCGACAATAATCGGCAGGTCGATTTCGTTAATCAGAATTTGAATGAAATCCTTCGTGCACAAGCCCTTGTTGCTGCCGATTGGTGCGCCCAGCGGCATGATGCAGGCAGCACCGGCGTCACGCATATCACGTGCGCTCTGCAGGTCAGGATACATATAGGGCATAACGATGAAGCCCTCTTTGGCAAGGATTTCTGTTGCCTTGATGGTTTCATGATTGTCGGGCAGCAGATATTTGCTGTCCTTAATTACTTCGATTTTTACAAAGTAGGTGTGGCAAAGCTCGCGTGCAAGGCGGGCGATGCGCACTGCTTCTTCGGCATTACGTGCACCGCTGGTGTTGGACAGTAAGGTAACGTTTTCCGGCACATAATCAAGAATGTTGGCAAGAGCACCGCTGTTGGCGCGGCGCAGAGCGAGTGTAAGGATTTCCGCACCGGCCTGCTCTACGGCTGCTTTGATTAAGGCCAGCGAATATTTGCCGCTGCCTAAAATAAAACGGGAATGAAATTCGTGTCCGCCTAAAGTCCACGTATCGTTTGTCATTTTAATTTTCCTCCAAGTCTAAAATAATGCGTGCGGCAAGCAGTGCCTGCTGCATGGCGCAGAGTGCGACGCGCGCACCGCAGAGCGGTAAATCGTGAAAATCGCTGCTGCCGTCGCCGCAAAGATAAAGATTTTTTCTGATTTTTTTACTGGTGATTTCTTCAGCTTTGCCGAAGCCTGCAATGCCGCTGCCGGCGATAATCTTTTTATCACTCCAGGTGCTCAAAACAGTGCTCACGAGCATAGCCTTGCTTGAAGCATCATCGAGCGCTTCGCAGATAATATCGCAGTCACCTAAAAGTGCGGGGATATTTTTCTGATTTACCTTGACTACCTGCGAATGCAAAGTTGCGTAGGGGTTAATCCGGAGCAGATGCTTCACAAGGGCGTCGGCCTTGTAATGCCCTATATCATCAAGAAAATAATATTGGCGGTTGAGATTAGAAAGCTCTACCCTGTCAAAATCATAAAGATAAAGCTGAGCTATGCCAAGACGGGTTAAGGCGACTGCTATGTTGCTGCCAAGTCCGCCGAGGCCTACGACAGCAACGCGCGCGTTATGCAGAGCGTCGAGCTGCTCCTGTGTCAGTCCTTTGCCAAGTGCGGCATTGATTTCCTCCTTGCTAATCATTCAGCCACCTCCTACGAAGCTGACGATTTCCAATTTATCGGCGTCGGTAATTGTTGTACTGCCAAAGTCCGCCTGCTTGATGATATTGCCGTTAAGCTCGATGGCAACAAATGCAGCGCGATAGCCGAGCTGCGTGAGCAGCTCGCTGAGCACGGTGGGGCAGGCTAAAGCTTTTTCTTCTCCGTTGATAAGCATGATTTTCTCCTTTCGGGTAATAAAAAAGCTCATGAAAAAGCTACACCCGTGGTGGTGTACCCCTTCATGAGCTAAATTTCAGACTCACTCTAAGCTTTGTTTATGAAGCTGTTAGCATAAGTATAATGTTTTTGTCAGTAAGTGTCAAGGAGATAACTTACATATGCTGTCAGAGAAATATTTGCTTGCAGCGTCAAATAGGCATATAATGGAAGAAGTACAAAAAGAGGGGGCTTTGCTTATGAAAATAACAAACAGCAAAACAGACATCTGCGCCAACCGATTTGGTGGCAATGGTGACGTAATTATTGAACATTATCTTGACGAGAGCATGCTTAATGACAGCGTAGTAATGTACGCTAAGGTAACTCTTAAACCGGGCTGCAGCCTTGGCTATCACATTCACGACGGCAACAGCGAAACTATCGTGGTGCTGCAGGGAACTGCCGAGTACAACGATAACGGCAAGGCCATGACGCTGCATGCAGGCGACAAGGTGCACTGTCCCAGCGGCGAAGGTCATGCTATCGGCAATCCGGCAGATGCTGCCGAGGATTTGCTGCTGCAGGCTCTGGTAATCAAAAAATAATTATAGCTTCTATGTCTAAACTAAAAGGACTGACGCCTTGGCTGTGCGTCAGTCCTGAATTTTTTTATTTACCTTTGAAAAGACTTCCTAAAATACCGCGTACCAGCTTGCTGCCGATTTGGTTGCCTACTGTGCGGGTAGCGGAATTGACAGCGCTGTCCAAAACCTTGTCCAACACGCTCTTGGTTTGGCGGCCGCTGCTTCTTTGTGCAGCACGTTCTGCTGCAATGCGCTCACGTTCCGCAGCTTTGGCGGCACGCTCCGCTTCCTTGGCCTGCTTGGCTTCTTCTTTTGCTCTCAGCGCTGCTTCCTTCGCTTCAGCTTCAGCCTTCGCTGCCGCTTCGGCTTCCGCCTGTGCTTCTTGCGCTTTTTGTGTCAGCAGCTCGTAGGCGGATTCACGGTCAACAGCTTCTGCATATTTGCTGTAGAGCGGGCAGTCCTTGATCAGCTGTTGGCGTTTGGCGTCATCACACACGCCAAGATAGCTGCGCGGCGGTATTACATAAGCACGCTGTACGATAGAAGGAATACCTTCGGGGTCCAGCATAGAAACGAGGACCTCGCCTGTGCCAAGCTCGCCTAAGGCAGCTTCTGAATCTAATGCAGGGTTTTCGCGGAAGGATTGTGCGGTAGCTTTAAGGCTCTTGCGTTCTTTAGGAGTGTAGGCGCGCAGTGCATGCTGCAGCTTGTTGCCCAACTGTGCCAGTACGCTTTCGGGTACGTCGGTTGGCTGTTGGGTGATAAAGTAAATACCGATGCCCTTGGAACGGATGAGGCGGACAATCTGTTCAATCTTATCCAAAAGGGATTGCGGTGCATCCTTAAAAATCAGATGAGCTTCGTCAAAGAAGAAAACCATTTTGGGTTTATCCAAATCGCCTGCTTCCGGCATCATTTCGTAGAGCTCGGAAAGCATCCACAGCAAGAAGGTGGAGTAGAGCAGCGGACGTTGGAACAGTTCGGTAGCATGCAGCAGGTTGATAACGCCGCGGCCGTCTTCTGCCGTAGCAAACCAGTCCTTGATATCAAGTGCCGGTTCACCGAAGAAAATATCCGCACCCTGGTCCTCCAGACGCAGTAAAGCTCTTTGGATAGCACCGATGCTGGCGGGAGTGATGTTGCCGTAGCTTGTTTTGAACTGGGCAGCATTATCACCGACGTATTGTACCATGCTGCGCAAATCCTTGAAATCCAACAGCAGCAGGCCTTGGTCATCTGCTACGCGGAAAACAATATTCATTACACCGCTTTGGGTTTCGTTCAGCTCCAGCAGACGGCTGAGCAGATCAGGTCCCATTTCCGAAACGGTAGCGCGTACGGGAATGCCTCCTTTGCCGTAAACGTCCCAGAAGCGTACCGGATAACCGGCGAATTTCCATTCTGTTTCCAGGCCAAGCTTATTTCTCAAACGCTTGCGGAAGCCTTCGCTGTCCTCACCGGGCAGGCACATACCGGAAACGTCGCCCTTGATATCTGCCAGAAAAACAGGTACGCCCATTTCACTGAAGCTTTCTGCCAGCACCTTGAGCGTAACGGTTTTGCCTGTACCGGTAGCACCGGCAATCAGGCCGTGACGATTTGCCATTTTGGGATACATATAGATACCGCCATTGTCATTTTGACAAAGCCAGATTTTGTGCAGTTTAGGGATATACATCTTGCATTCCTCCTTGCGGCATTATGATTTAGTACGAACGCTTACCCCACAGCGGATGAGTGCAGGGGCGCAGCGCAAGACGATGAACCTGCTGTGCCGCTTCTTCAAGAGGCAGGTCCTCGCGGCTGCCGCCGCGTTCCAGCACGCAAAGAGGCGCTTCGCTGCCAACCTCGCCGCCGGGCAGGTAAATATATTCTTCGTTATCATTATCGCCGAAAATAATTCCGGCGAGCAGTTTTTCTTGCGTAATTTTAGACATTTTCTAACCTCAGAACATTCGCTTCTTCCACAGCAGGAAGGCAGTGCCGATGGCAATACACGCCGCCAGACTGATGACGATAAGGAACCCGAAGGGGTTTTCCGCAAAGGGGACAGGTACGTTCATGCCCCACAAACCGCTGATGAGTGTAGGAATCGCCAAAATAATGGTGACGGATGCCAAAAATTTCATGACCAGGTTCAGGTTGTTGCTGATGATGCTGGCAAAAACTTCCATCATGCTGTTAAGAATGTGGCTGTACATTTCAACCATTTCTACAGCCTGCTTATATTCGATGATAACATCGTCCAGCAAATCCTCATCTTCTTCGTATACCTTTATAAGATGCTGGGACTGTGTCGCATTGCGCAGACGCAGCAGTCTTTCCAGTACAATGGAATTACTGCGCAGAGATGTGGAAAAGTAGGTTAAGGACTTCTGCAGATCAAGCAGGTTGAAGAGCTCGCTGTTTTCCATGGACTGGCGCAGGTGAATTTCCAGTTCGTCCGTACGACGGATGATGATACGGATATATTTCAGATAGAGAGTAGCGGATTTATAAAGAATCTGGAACAAAAAGCGCGTTTTTTTGAAGGTGCTGAACATTTTGCTGTTGTGCGTGCCAAAATCTGCAGTTACGGCGTTTGGCTCCAAACAGATAGTGGCAATGCCTTCTTCGGTTACTACGATACCTAAAGGCAGGGTATCGTAATCTTTATTGCTGCGTAAAAAAGGAATATCGACCAAAATCAGAATCTGGTCATCCTCTACTTCGATACGGGATTTTTCTTCCTCGTCCAGTGCGGCACTCAAAAAATCCATCTGGATTTTTGTCGCTGCCGCTATTTCCTGCAGCTCTTCTACAGAAGGAGCCACTATGTCAAGCCAGTAGCCCTTTTCCAGATGTTCCAGCTCCAGCTCGTCCAATCCTTGGTCGGTACTTTTTAAAATTTTGTACATAGTAGGGTTCCTCCTTTCCTCTTTCCTGTCAGGCGTGATATAAAGCACCGTCTGCGTCACAACAATCTTTATATATTACAGATGCTCGGAGATAGCTTTGGCCAATTGGTCGGCGCAGCTGGTGCCGCGGCCGCGGCAGTCATTGCCCTTGAGCAAATCAGCAACTGCTTTGGCATCCTGCCCTTCTACCAGCTTGCCGATAGCAGCCAGGTTTCCGGGGCAGCCGCCGTCAAAGCTTACATTGTGCAGCTTGCCGTCAACTATATCAAAATGAATCTCGCGGGAGCATACTCCGATGGTTTTATAAGTAAACATATTTCTTTCCTCCATTGTATCACAACATACATTAGACAATTCGACAAAAATAAATAAAATCCTTTTTCTTACGCTTGCGCAAGAAAGATTTTACGTAAATTTTATTTCAAAAAATTTCCCGCTGCAGAAAAGTTTTGGCGGGAGCTTTAATTTACTAAAAAAAGTTGGTATAATATAAGACAAATTATTGTACGTTGTAGGATGGTAGCATGGTTTATATTCTTACAGCACAAGTATTATGCTTTTGTAGCATGGAAGAAAGGTAGTGTAGTTTTTATGTCTATTCAGTTGGTAATTGTTGTAGTGTACATCGCGTTGCTTTTTGGCATCAGCTTGTGGGTTAAGCACAAGGCTGATTCGGGTTCGACAGCGTTTTTGCTGGCCGGACGTAAGCTGAACACGATTCTGGTAGCTGTCAATGTTACCGGTCTGGCAGTCGGCGCTGCTTCTACAGTCGGCGTAGCACAGCGTGCCTTCAGTGTTGGTCTGGCAGCAGGCTGGTATAACGGTGCCTGGTCTATCGGTGCTATTGTTATGGGCCTTTTGGCAGCAGGCAAGCTGCGTTCTATGAAGGTTTCCACTATTCCGGAATTCTTTGAGTTCTACTATGATACTAAAGGCCGTGCAATCGCTGCTATTGGTCTGGTTATCATTATGTGCGTTATTACTGCTTTGCAGTACATGGCAGGCGGTGCGATTTTGTCCTCGCTGCTGCCGGAGATTTTCTCCTTCCATGGCGGTATGATTATGAGTGCCGTGGTATTTATCGGTATTACGCTGATTGGCGGTCTTTGGTCCAGCGGTCTGGCAAATATTGTCAGCGTTACCTTGATTTATATCGGTATTATCTACTCTGCAATTCAATCTGTATCCAACGTAGGCGGTTGGGATGCAGTGCTCAGTAAGCTGCCTAACCCCGAGGTTATGGGCAGTCCGGTAGCAGGCCTGGCTTTTGCTACTATTCTCGGCTGGATTATCGTTATGATTACTCAGACTATTACCGCGCAGGGTCCTGTACAGATTGCCTGCGGTGCAAAAAATGCCAAGGCTGCCCGTAACGGTTATGTGCTGGCCGGCCTGATGATTTTCCCTGTAGGCTTCATCTGCGCTGTATTGGGCGTTGTCTGCAAGGCAATGTATCCGGAAATGCCGGTAGCGCAGGCTGCACTTGCTATGCCTAAGGTTGTTATGACTCTGGATCCTCTTGCCGGCGGTGTAACTCTGGCTGCTTTGTGGGCTGCGGATGTATCTACTGCCTGCACTATTCTGCTGGGTGCGGCTACGCTCTTCAGTAATGATATTTACAAACGCTTTATTAATCCTACTGTTGCGGAAAATAAATTTGTCATCATCAATCGTCTGTCTGTTTTTGCTGTCGGCCTGATTACTCTGTGGTTTGCCTTCAATGCGGCAGGCATTGTTAAGACGATGATTGCCGGTTTGTCTATGACCTGCGGCCTGACCTGTGTATTCTTCTTTACGATGTTCGCTCCCGGCCTGTGCCGTCGCAGCTCTGCTTTCTGGACTACATTGGTGAGCCTTATCGGCATTGCTCTCTGGTTTGTTCCCGGCAGCCCGCTGGCAGGCATCAAACCGCTTTTTGCCAACGAAGTAATTTACTTTGAATGGCCTATCTGCATTATTACCTTCCTGTTGGTAGCAATGCTGGATAAAAATAAAATCAAAGAGGTTGTAGAGGTTCCTGAAAAGGACGAATAATCTCTGCGCCTGCTGATATAAAAATTGTTTTGTGAGGGGTGTGACTAACATGCATGAATGTGGTAAAAGCTGCATCAACAGCATCGAAATCGGCCGTGCTGCCTTGCGTATTGCACTTACCTCCAGTCGTGTGGAGGAAACGAAGGTAAAGGAACGCTTAGCGGAGCATGGCATCCGTTCAACAGCTGTTGATTTCGGCGGTGAATTTATTCCTTCTATTGTAAAAATTGTCGAGCGTGCCGTAGTGGCTGCGCAGCGTCAGGGACTTGTAACCGAATCTCATGTGGGTGCCGGTGCTGTGGCCGGTGCGGCGCACGAAGCACTGGAACAGGTAAAGGTTAAGGCCTTTGGCTTCAATGTCGGCGGTAAAATAGGTATTGCCCGCGCCGGAGAGCATCTTTGTGTTGCTATTTATATGGGCGTTGGCGTGCTTAATCTCAATGAGCTGTGTGTCGGCTTGGCACATCGTTCGCTGGCCAGTGATGAATAGAGGTGCTTTATGAGTATTTTGGATATTATCGGACCGGTGATGATTGGTCCCTCCAGCTCGCATACTGCCGGTGCTGTCCGTCTGGGACTTTTGGCTACCAGTATTCTTGGCAGTAAGCCGGTAAAGGCAGAGATTTATCTGCATGGCTCCTTTGCTGAAACCTATAAGGGACATGGCACGGATATGGCGCTGCTTGCCGGCCTGATGGGCTGGCTGCCGGATGATGAACGCATTCCGCAGGCTGACCGCTATGCGGAGAAAAACGGCTTAGAATATTCTTATCATAAAATTGATTTGGGCAATAAGGCTCATCCCAATACTGTGTTTTTTAAGCTGACTGCAGCTAATGGTGCCCGTTGTGATATCGTCGGCTCTTCTGTTGGCGGCGGTCAGGTACAGGTTACGGAAATTGACGGGTTCCCAGTGGAGCTTACAGGACGCTTGCCTGCTATTTTGACAGTGCATATTGATACCAGAGGTGTTATTGCGCTGGTTACCAGTACCTTGGCCAATGCCGGTGTAAATATCGCTACGATGCGCTTGTTCCGCAGCGATAAGGGCGGTATGGCATCTATGGTTATTGAATGTGACGAGGCAGTGCCGCAGGAGATTATCAATCTTATAAGCGCGCTGCAGCAGATAGAATCGGTGCGTTTTATCGCCAGTGTTTTGTAAGGGGTGCAGCATGAAGAAAGAAATGCTGTCTTTGAACAGCTGGATTAAAGAGGCTGCTGAATGGCAGCAGCCGTTAGATGAATTTCTCATAGACTACAATATGCGTGAGCTGGAATGCAGTCAGGAAGATTTGTTGGCGAAAATGCAGGAAATGCTGGACGTTATGGAGAAATCAGTAGAGCATGGGTTAACCGGTGTCCGCTCGCACAGCGGTCTGACCGGCGGTGATGCCAAAAAGCTGGCTGCAGCCGCAGGTGCCGAAGGCTTTGTTAATCTTTTGGGCGAGAAGGCCTTAGATGCCGTTATCTATGCTACAGCAGTTGGCGAGTGCAACGCGGCTATGGGACGTATAGTTGCTGCTCCTACAGCAGGTGCCAGCGGCGTGCTTCCGGGAGTGTTATTCGCACTGAAAAAGCACTGTGGACTAGACGATGCAACCTTGCAGCGCGGTATGGTGGTTGCCGGCAGTATCGGTATGGTAATCAACGAGCGCGCTTCTCTGGCAGGTGCTATGGGTGGCTGTCAGGCAGAATGCGGCAGTGCTGCAGCGATGGCAGCAGGTGCTGCTGTTTCTATGCTGGGCGGCACACCGCAGCAGGTTGGTACAGCAGTAGCAGTCGTTTTTAAAAACGTGCTGGGCCTTGTTTGCGATCCTGTGGCAGGCCTGGTAGAAGTACCCTGCATTAAACGTAACGGAGCCTGTGCTTTGCAGGCGCTGTTGGCAGCAGAGCTGGCACTGGCCGGAATCAGCAGCTTTATTAATGCTGATGAAGCAATTGATGCCATGAAGAGCGTAGGGGATGCGCTTCCCTGTGCTTTGAAGGAAACCGCAGGCGGCGGTATGGCCGCAACGCCTTCGGCTATAGAGTGGGCGAAAAAATACTTTGCCCGTAAATAAAAAAGTAGTAAAGGAGACTTTAATCATGGAAGTTATTGCAACAACAAATGCACCCAAAGCTTTAGGTCCTTATTCTCAAGCTGTATTGGCAGGTTCTATTCTGTTTGTATCCGGTCAGATTGCTATTAATCCGGAAACAGGTGAAATGGTTCAAAGCTCTATTGAAGCTGAAACTCAGCAGGTTTTAGACAATATTGAGGCTATCCTGACGGAAGCACGTTTCAGATTCATGGACGTTGTAAAAACTACTATTTTTGTAGATGACATCAAGAATTTTGATGCTATTAATGCTGTTTATGCAAAAACCTTTAAGATTGAGCCGCCGGCACGCTCCTTTGTACAGGTAGCAGCTCTGCCTAAAGGCGCTCATGTAGAAATTGAAGTTATTGCCCGCCGCTGATTGACAGCTGCAAAGCAATTTTTGACTATGTCCGGGGATTGCTGTAAAATTTTTTATAAAAATTAAATTTTCCTATTGACGCAGTGCCGGTAATATAGTATAATACTATTCGTCGCCAAGCTATTCAGCTTGGAAACAAGATGGTGGCTGTGGTGAAGTGGTTAACACGGCGGATTGTGGCTCCGTTACGCGTGGGTTCGACTCCCACCAGTCACCCCACCTTTTCAGATTTGGTAAATCTGAATAACCACTAATAAGCTTGGGGCGTAGCCAAGTCGGTAAGGCACGGGACTTTGACTCCCGCATGCGTTGGTTCGAGTCCAGCCGCCCCAGCCAATGATCCACTAGCTCAGTTGGTAGAGCACCTGACTTTTAATCAGGGTGTCCCGAGTTCGAGTCTCGGGTGGATCACCACGAATTTAAGGCCGTTCTTCGAAAGAAGGACGGCTTTTTGTTTACATGGACAGTTGCCATAGATGTTCTTGTTATGATATAATATTTTATATGCGAGTGTGGCGGAACTGGCAGACGCACTAGACTTAGGATCTAGCGCCTTTCGGCGTGCAGGTTCGATTCCTGTCACTCGCACCAACTTTATAAATCAGGCTCACGTGGAATGGTCACGTGAGCTTTTTGATTATAGTTTGCCTTTAGGTTTATTCTAATGATTCTTGAACAATGCTATCTTGGAAATAAATAATGAATTGACCGAGTAGAAATGATAGTGATAAACTAATATTGTGATTAAATTTTTATATTGAGGATTGGTTAAGCATGTCGATAGTTTTCATTATTTTTTTAGCGTGTATAATTCTTTATTGTATACATAGTGCCAGAGAAGTAGACAATTACAATAAATCTCAGTATCGAAAAATAACAAAAAATTCATTTTGGGATGTAGAATTTGATAAAGGTAAGAATGGCGAATATAAGATTTATAAATCATTATTTCGTTATGAGATGGATGGAGCGAGTTTTTTGTTTAATTGCTATCTGCCGATGGAAAACAAAGAAACGACCGAGATTGATGCAATAATGATACATCATAGTGGAATATATGTATTTGAAAGCAAAAATTATGGTGGTTGGATTTTCGGAAATGAACGGAATGCATGGTGGACACAATCTTTATTAGGCGAAGGTTATTCTGCACAAAAAGAGCGGTTTTATAATCCTGTTTGGCAGAATAGAACACACATAAAATACTTGCGAAAAAAATTAGGATTGTTTGATGGAAAAATTTATTCAGTAATAGTGTTTTCAGATAGATGCGAATTTAAAGATGTAACTATTTTTAGTGATGATGTTATATTGACTCAACAATTTCAATTAGCTGCTAGTATACAGAAATATACGAACAAAACTATATTTAATCAAGAAAAAATTAATAAGTACTACGATTTGCTATATCCATATACACAGTTGACAGAAGAGCAAAAGCAGGAACATATAAAAAATCTGCAAGAGAGAATGAATTTGCGAAGGCTTCAGCAGAATAAAGTGTGTCCTAGGTGTGGTAGCAAGTTAGTATTGCGTGTGGCGAAAAAGGGGGCGCTGGCCGGACATGAATTCTATGGTTGTTCAAATTACCCGAAATGCAGATATACCGAGAATAAACAATAAAAATTTAGGAGGAGATTAAATGAAAAAGGTAGTAGCGTTTTTAATGTTAGTTGCTTGTTTAGCTTTGGTTAACGATGTTCAAGCAATGCGTTTAAAAGGAGATGGTGTTTCTGATACATATAAATATATAAGATATGTTCAAGATGAACCGTATAGTAATTTATACGAGAATAATCTTAAGATCAGTACTGAAAACTTGTATCCATGTGCTATACCGGAATGGAGGCTTAAATGCGATTTGGAAAATTCTGGATGGTACTATTATAAAAAAAGAATGGGCGGTACACCTTGCGTATTTGGTGTTAAAGGAATTGCTTTAAATTTAGAAAATCTTGGTGAAGATGTTATTGTTATAAAATGGAATGAATCCATGATACAATTAGGAGATTATAACGGGTTGCCATTTTTTGTAGGAATGAGATATAGTGATGCAGGAAAACCGGATAAGTTGGTTAATACAATTTTACCGCCGTTTAGTAAACTGAAATTGCCGGTATTTTTAGCAAACGTAGAATGGAGAAATGGAGATACTTTTAATTCTTCGGGATGGAAGGATGGTTATGCACCTGTTAAAGAAGATAAATCGTTACAGGGCTTGCTATGTATGAAGATAGAGGTTAATGGCGAAAGTAAGTATTATACATTCAGAACACCACATATAGAGTATCCTGATCAACTGGCTGTTCATTATAGGGCAGATAAATAGTTTGTTATTTCTTATCTCTGTAAATTCATGCCGATTTTTTTATGCTTTTTGTGTGATAGTAGCTTTTAGTGCGTCTATGAAAAACTTTGTCAAAATCGCTAACGATAAAATAAACTAAAATGGCTAAGATTTTGCTTAGTTACTCTTAAAACTCTTGCTGAAACAGGTTAAAAATGTTACGATAAAGGGACAGAAGAAAATATCATCTGTCCTTTTATTTTTTATGCTTTGGAGAAGAAAATGGGAATTTTATCACAAACTTCTGCTCCGGTGTACGAGGCACTGTAGCGTTTTCGTAAAAAACGAGTTGTACCTTATAAATCAGGCTCACGTGGAATGGTCACGTGAGCTTTTTGATTATTTGCTTCAACTGTTAAACAAAAGAATGCTGTTGGATGTTTTACTGCTCACGTGGCAATAGCTGCGTGGGCTTTTTTTGTACACTGAAATCTGTAATAGTATTTACACTAATAAGCTGTAATCAAAAAATAATATACAAATATTACACTTTTGTTGACAAAAAAACTGCTTGCTGAAATAATAAAAAAACACTGATTAGATGATGCCGGCAAGCCTGACAGATTTGTAAGAGCATCAGAGCTGTAGACATGTTATTGCAGGAGGGAAAGATATGGAGCAAATTTTATCGATTGTTGTACGTAATCAGCCTGGCGTACTGATGCGTGTAGCAGGCATGTTTTCACGCCGTGGCTTCAATATTGACAGCCTGGCGGTAGGCACGACGCAAAACCCGGAGTTCTCACGTATGACAGTGACTATGGAGGCTGACGAGCCGACCATTATTCAGGTTACCAAACAGCTGGCGAAGCTGGTTGAGGTAGAGCGTGTCAAGGTGTTGCCTCCTAAATCCAGTGCTACCCGCAGTATGATTTTGGTTAAGGTAAAGGCCGGCAATAAGCGTCCGGAGCTGCTGCAGCTGGCGGAAGTGTTCCGTGCGCATGCCGTGGATGTAACCGGTGAGTCACTGATATTTGTTGCTACCGGCGATGAAGGCAAGCTGCGCGCTTTTGTTGATGTTATGCGTCCATATGGCGTAACCGAAATGGTACAGACCGGCCTTGTTGCTTTAGAGCGCGGAGATACGTCGCTGGCTGTGGAAAAATCACGTTTTGAATGGCCGCAGATGGATGATGGTCATGCGGCAATATAAGAGATAGATTTGCGGAAGGAAGTGAGCGTATGCAGTTAAGCGGCGCAGAGATTATGTGCAGAATACTGGCAGAAGAAGGGGTAACAACGGTTTTCGGATATCCCGGGGGTGCGATTCTCCCTTTTTATGATGCATTACGGCAAAGTACGATACAACATATATTAACGGCGCATGAGCAGGGTGCTACACATGCGGCAGACGGCTTTGCGCGTGCTTCAGGTAAGGTTGGCGTGTGTATAGCTACATCAGGTCCCGGTGCAACCAATCTGGTCACAGGTCTGGCAACGGCATTTTTAGATTCCGTACCGGTTGTGGCCATTACAGGTCAGGTAAACAGGGCGCTTATCGGCCATGACGCGTTCCAGGAGGTAGATATCACAGGTATTACAATGCCTATTACCAAGCATAATTTTTTAGTTAAAAAGCCGGAAAATCTGGCGCAGACATTGCGACTTGCCTTCCAGCTGGCGCGTGAAGGACGCCCGGGACCGGTGTTGGTAGATGTGCCGCGCGATGTGCAGACGGCACTGATAGATTTTGAGGAATCCCGTCTGGCGGAGCTGCAGCCGCTGGAGCCTGATGCTGAACGTGTGGCAGCGGCTGCAGCAGCTATCAATAAGGCAAAGCGTCCGGTAATGCTGGTCGGCGGTGGCGTTATCAATGCCAATGCAGAATATGATGCCATGCATTTGTGTGAAAAGCTGCATATTCCAGTTGTCAGCACGTTGATGGGGCTTGGTGCGATTAGTGCCTACAGACAGCTGTTTTTGGGAATGACAGGCCTGCATGGACATGAACGTGCCAATAATGCCGTTAAGGAAGCCGACCTGATTTTGGCTGTCGGCAGCCGCTTTAATGACCGCGTTACAGGCGAACGCAGCAGCTACAGTGCCAACAAGCTTATTATCCATCTTGATATTGACCCTGCCGAGGTAGATAAAAATATTGATTCGGGTATAGGCATAACCGGAGATATGGTAGCAACGCTGAATGCTTTGGAAAAGGCAGCGCAGCCGCACGATTTGAGCTCATGGTGGGATAAGATAAATTCCTGGCCGGGTATGGACGATGATTTTGGGGACGAGGAGGCGCCCCGGTTCTTTAAAGCATTGAATCCGGTGCTCAAGGACAAGGATTATATTATTACTACGGACGTAGGGCAGCATCAGATGTGGGCAGCGCAGCATTTGAAGATACAGTTTGCCCGCCAGTGGCTGACAAGCGGTGGCTTAGGTACGATGGGATTCGGCTTGCCTGCTGCGTTAGGCGCACAGCTGGCGCGTCCGCAGAGCCGTGTCATCAGCATAAGCGGTGACGGCGGCTTTAAGATGACAGGCAGCGAGCTTTTTACTATTGCCAGCAATAATGTGCCTGTTATCGCTATAGTGTTCAATAACAGCGGACTGGGAATGATACGCCAGCTGCAGACGGTGCAGTTTGCCAAACGCTTTACGGCCTGCGAGCTGCCGGGCTATGTTGATTTTGTAAAATATGCTGCTGCCTTCGGAATTGAAGGAGAGCATGCGGATACGCCGGAGGCTTTGGCTCAGGCAGTGGCCAAGGCGTGGGAATGCAGGAAGCCTTATCTTATAGAGGTTTGCATTAATCCTAAAAATATGGTACTCCCAATGGTAGCTCCGGGACTGGGAATTAATGATTTTGTAAAATTCGCTGACGATGAGATAAACTGAATTGGCTAAGATTTTGCTTAGTTACTCTTAAAACTCTTGCTGAAACAGGTTAAAAATGTTACGATAAAGGGACAGAAGAAAATATCATCTGTCCTTTTATTTTTTATGCTTTGGAGAAGAAAATGGGAAATTTATCACAAACTTCTGCTCCGGTGTACGAGGCACTGGAGCGTTTTCGTAAAAAACGCGTTGTGCCATTTGATGTACCAGGTCATAAGCGCGGTCGTGGCAACCCGGAGCTTCGCGAGCTGCTGGGAGAAAAATGCGTAAACCTGGATGTCAATTCCATGAAGCCTCTTGATAATCTCTGCCATCCTGTTTCGGTAATCCGCGACGCAGAGGAGCTGGCAGCAGAGGCTTTCGGTGCGGCACACGCATTCTTTATGGTAGGAGGTACGACCTCGTCCGTGCAAAGCATGGTCTTGTCCTCCTGTAAGGCAGGCGATAAAATTATCCTGCCGCGCAATGTACACAAAAGTGTGATTAACGCGCTCGTACTTAATGGCGCGATTCCGGTTTATATCAATCCGCAGGTTGACAGTAAGCTGGGAATTTCTCTGGGGATGGAGATCGGCGAGGTAGCTAAGGCAATTAAGGCAAATCCCGATGCTACGGCGGTGCTCGTAAACAATCCTACTTATTATGGTATCTGTTCGGATTTGCGTTCTATCGTCAAGCTGGCGCATGAGCATAACATGCTCTGCCTGGTAGACGAGGCGCACGGTACACATTTTTATTTCGGAAAAAATATGCCTGTTAATGCGATGGCGGCCGGTGCTGACATGGCATCTGTTTCTATGCATAAATCAGGTGGCAGTCTGACGCAGAGTAGCCTTTTGCTGACAGGGCCTAATGTCAACTGGGAGTATGTAAGCCAGATTATCAATCTGACGCAGACTACCAGTGCTTCTTATCTTCTGCTTTCCAGCCTGGATATTTCACGCCGTAACCTGTATATGCGCGGTGAGGCATCCTTCGGCAAGGTGCAGGAGATGGCGGAATATGCCCGTGAGGAAATTAATTCTATCGGCGGCTTCTATGCTTACGGACGCGAGCTGAAAAACGGCAGCAGTATTTATGATTTTGATGTTACCAAGCTTTCGGTCTATACGCGTGATATTGGTCTTGCAGGCATCGAGGTTTATGATTTGCTGCGCGATGAATATGATATCCAGATTGAGTTCGGTGATATCGCCAATATTCTGGCTTATATTTCTATCGGTGATCGTATTCAGGATATTGAACGTCTTGTGGGTGCTTTGGCGGATATCAAGCGCCTGTATTCCAAGGATCCGTCGCAAATGCTCAATACCGAATATATCGCGCCTAAGGTTGTTGTTTCGCCGCAGAAGGCTTTTTATGCCAAGGACGAATCTTTGCCTATACGCGAAACTGCGGGACGCATCTGCAGTGAATTTGTAATGTGCTACCCGCCGGGAATTCCTATTCTGGCGCCGGGTGAGGTTATCACCAAGGATATTATCGATTATATTATTTATGCCAAGGAAAAGGGTTGCTCAATGCAGGGACCTGAGGATCCGGATGTTAATAATATCAATGTATTAGTATAAAGGACGTGATTAAATGGAGCTATGGTTTTCTGACTATCATACAGAAGATGTGAAGCTGGATATCAAAATCGAAAAGCAGCTTTTCGGTGCGGATACGGATTTTCAAAGAATAGACGTTTTTGAATCCAAGGAATTCGGTCGCTTTATCAGCTGTGACGGTACCATAGTCTTTTCGGAAAAGGACGAATTTGTTTATGACGAAATGATTGTCCATGTGCCTATGGCAGTGCATCCGCATGTGCGCAAGGTACTGGTAATAGGCGGCGGCGACGGCGGTGTAGCGCGCGAGCTGACGCATTATGATGAAATAGAGGAAATCGACGTAGTAGAAACAGACCATGTTTTTATCGATGTCTGCCGTGACTATTTCCCGGACAACGCCTGCGGTCTTGATGACCCGCGCGTAACTGTATTCAACGCTAACGGTCTGCGCTTTTTGCGTACCAAGGTTGATGAATACGATTTGATTATCAGCGATGCTATCGATCCCTTAGGACATGCAGCGGGCCTGTTTACCAAGGAATTCTACGGTAACTGCTTCCGTGCGCTCAAGGAGGACGGCATCATGGTTTATCAGCATGGCAGCCCCTTCTACGATGAGGATGAGGAAACCTGCCGCGCTATGCACCGCAAGGCCAGCCACAGCTTCCCCATCAGCCGTGTATATCAGGCGCATATTCCGACATGTCCTTCCGGCTACTGGCTGTTCGGCTTCGCTTCCAAGAAGTATCATCCGCTGAAGGATTTTGATGCCAAGAAGTGGCTGGAGCGTGGTATTAAAACATGGTATTATTCCGAGCATCTGCATAAGGGAGCGTTTATGCTGCCTAAGTATGTTGAAGATATGTTGGAGGAAGAAGAGAGGTAGACGCACGATAGTGCATCATCTGCGTCGTTGCGGCTCCTAGACGTACTAGAAGTACGCCGTTGTTATTCTTTGCATCTGGGACACTATCATGTGTCTTTAAGATATAATTGATTTTATATGCAAGTTATTTATGAACAGGAGATGATTTGAATTATGAGTAAATTATTAGTAATCGGCTGCGGCGGTGTTGCCGGCGTAGCTATCGCAAAATGCTGTCAAAACAGTGATGTTTTCACCGAGCTGTGTATTGCCAGCCGTACGAAGTCCAAATGTGACGCAGTTAAAGAAAAGCTGCAGCCCACGACCTCTACTGTGATTACTACAGCACAGGTTGACGCTGACAGCAAGGAACAGCTTGTGCAGCTGATTAAGGCTTACCAGCCAGACGCAGTGCTGAATGTTGCTCTGCCTTATCAGGACCTGACTATTATGGATGCCTGCCTGGAATGCAAGGTTGATTACATCGATACCGCTAACTATGAGCCGGAAAACATTGACGATCCCGCATGGCGTGCAGTTTATGACAAGCGCTGCAAGGAAGAGGGCTTCTCTGCTTACTTCGATTATTCCTGGCAATGGGCTTATAAAGAAAAATTTGAGCAGGCCGGCATCATGGCTCTGCTCGGCACTGGCTTTGACCCCGGTGTTACCAGTGTATTCTCCGCTTACGCACTGAAGCATTATTTTGATGAAATCGAAACTATTGATATTCTGGACTGCAACGGCGGCGACCACGGTTATCCGTTTGCTACCAACTTCAACCCTGAAATTAACCTGCGTGAGGTTTCTGCTCCCGGCTCCTATTGGGAAAACGGCCATTGGGTAGAAATCCCGGCGATGGCTATCAAACGCGAGTATGATTTCCCTGAGGTAGGCATGAAAGATATGTATCTGCTGCACCATGAGGAAATTGAATCTCTGGCGAAGAATATTCCCGGCGTAAAACGCATCCGCTTCTTTATGACCTTCGGTCAAAGCTATCTGACACATATGAAGTGCCTGGAGAACGTTGGCATGCTGTCCACCAAGCCGATTAACTATGAAGGCAAGGAGATCGTGCCTATTCAGTTCCTCAAAGCACTGCTGCCGGATCCTGCTTCCCTCGGTCCTCGCACCGTAGGCAAAACCAACATCGGCTGTATCTTCACCGGTACCAAAGATGGCAAGAAAAAGACCATTTATATTTATAATGTCTGCGACCATCAGGAATGCTACAAAGAGGTCGGCTCTCAGGCTATCAGCTACACCACCGGCGTTCCTGCAATGATCGGTACTGCTCTGGTTATTACTAAGCAATGGCAGGGCAAAGGCGTATTCAATGTGGAAGAATTCGATCCGGATCCGTACATGGATATGCTGAATAAGTTCGGCCTGCCTTGGGTTGTTGACGAAAACCCGGCTACGGTAGAATAAGATGACGGACGCCAAGAAAACTGTAATGCCGGCATATGTTGTCGACAAGGCTGAGGGTGCTTCCCGTCTGGCTGATTTGCAGAAGAATTTGCGCGCAGAGCGTGAGGAGGCGGCGCTGAAGGCGCTGCCGACTCCCTGCTATGTGGTTGATGAGGCTAAGCTGCTGAATAATCTGCGCCTTTTGCAGCATGTGCAGTGCGAAAGCGGTGCGCATATTCTGTTGGCACAGAAATGCTTTTCTATGTTCCGCCTCTATCCGCTGATGGGTGAATATCTGGCAGGCACGACGGCAAGCGGTATTTACGAAGCGCGCCTCGGTCATGAGGAGATGGGCAAGGAGAACCATGTTTTTGCACCTGCTTTTAAGGAGCAGGATATGCAGGAGCTGGTACAAATCTGTGACCATATCATTTTCAACAGCTTTGCGCAGTTTGAAAAGCATAAGGCTGTTTGCGCTCAGGCTGGTGTGAGCGTTGGTATCCGCGTGAACCCGGAATGCTCGACGCAGGAGGGTGAGCATGCAATTTATGACCCCTGTGCCTATGGCTCACGTCTAGGCGTAACGCTGGCGAACTTTCCGGAGAATTTGCCGCCGGAAATCGAAGGCCTGCATTTCCATACGCTGTGTGAGCAGAACTCTGATGACCTGCTGACGACATGGAAGGCGTTCGAAGCGAAGTTCAGCAAGTACTTTAAGCAGCTTAAATGGCTGAATCTGGGCGGCGGGCATCATATTACGCACAGTGATTATGATGTGGAAGCGCTGATTGATTTGGTGAAATATATTCGTGCTACCTATCATGTTGAGGTATATCTGGAGCCCGGTGAGGCTGTGGCGCTTAATGCCGGCTATCTCGTAACAGAGGTGTTGGATATTGTGCATAACGGTTTGGATATTCTTATCCTTGATGCCTCGGCTGCCTGCCATATGCCTGACGTGCTGGAGATGCCTTACCGTCCGCCTCTGCGCGGCGGCTATGAGGCGGACGAAAAGCAATATAAATACCGTTTATCCTCAATGACTTGTCTGGCCGGTGACGTGATTGGCGATTACAGCTTTGACAAGGAAATCAAGGTTGGCGATAAGCTGATTTTTGAGGATATGGCGATTTATTCCATGGTTAAAAATAATACCTTTAACGGCATTCCGCTGCCTGATATTGTGCTGCTGCACAAGGATGGTACTACGGAGCTTGTACGCCGTTTCGGTTATGAAGATTTTAAAGGACGTTTGTCATGATGTTAGAGAAAAACTTTACTCCCGCTGCCGACGGCTTTCATATGCCCGGCGAATACGAACCGCATGATGGCTGCATTATCGTTTGGCCGCAGCGTCCGGGCTCCTGGAGCTTTGGCGCAGTTGCGGCCTGCGAAGCGTTTACGGCTGTGATTAAGGCGATTGCGGCGAGCGAAAAGGTTTATGTTATCTGCGGTGCTAAGCACTTTGCCGTAGCGCAGGAATATCTTGCAGGTGTCGCGAACGTTGAGCTGCTAGCTATGGAAACAGATGACAGCTGGGCGCGTGACATCGGTCCGACGTTTGTTGTGCGTGACGGCGCGCAGGGACGCGAGCTGCGCGGTGTAAACTGGCGCTTTAACGCCTGGGGTGGCGAGGTAGACGGCCTGTATCCCGATTATGAGCAGGACGATGCTTTTTCGGAAAAGTTTGCCGAGCATTATGGTGCTGCGCTGTATGATGCTGTTCCCTTTGTGCTGGAAGGCGGTTCTATTCACTGCGACGGCGATGGTACGGCATTGGTGACGGAGGCCTGCCTGCTGAGCGCCGGGCGTAATCCCGACCTTTCCAAAGAGCAGATTGAGCAAAAGCTTAAGACTTACCTGGGCGTGGAAAAGGTTTTGTGGATTCCGCGCGGTATTTATAACGATGAAACAAACGAGCATGTAGATAATGTCTGTGCCTTTATCCGCCCCGGTGAGGTGGTGCTGGGGTGGACAGATAATGAAGCTGATCCGCAGTATGCTTTGAGCAAGGCTAGCCTGGATGCTTTGGAGCAGCTGACGGATGCCAAGGGACGTAAAATCATCGTGCATAAGCTGCCTGTGCCTGCGGTGCCTGTGTGCATCACCGAGGACGAGGTAGCAGGCTTCGACTTTGTTGAAGGAGAGGATATGCGCGAGGCCGGTGAACGTCTGGCGGCTTCGTATGTAAACTTTTATTTCAGTAATGACAGTGTTGTAGTGCCTGCCTTTGGCGGGGAGAATGCGGCAAGCGATGCGCTGGCTGCGGAAATTCTTGCCAAGCTCTGTCCTGAGCGTAAGGTAGTGCAGATACCGGCGCGGGCAATTTTGACCGGTGGCGGCAATATTCACTGCATTACACAGCAAATTCCGAAGGGAGTGTGCTTATGAGCAAGGTAAAGGTGGCAGCAGTGCAGATGCGCTGTGCGCCGACCGTAGAAGAAAATTTACAGCACGCTGAAGCACTGGTGCGTGAAGCTGCAGCGAACGGCGCGCAGATTGTTCTGTTGCCGGAGCTGTGGGAGCGTCCGTATTTCTGCCAGCAGCGTCGCTATGATTTCTATCAGTATGCACTGCCTACGGAAGAAAATCCTGCGGTGCAGATGGGCAAGCGTTTAGCGAAGGAGCTGAATATCGTTCTGCCTATCAGTTTTTTTGAGCGTGATGTCAATGAATTATACAATTCCATCGCCTGCATTGATGCCGACGGTGAGATTTTAGGCGTTTATCGCAAAACACATATTCCTGACGATCATTTTTATCAGGAAAAATTTTACTTTAAACCGGGTAACAGCGGTTTTACGGTTTTCAATACCAAGTATGGCCGTGTCGGTATCGGTATCTGCTGGGATCAGTGGTTCCCTGAGACAGCACGCTGCCTGGCGCTGAACGGAGCAGAGCTTTTGTTCTATCCTACGGCGATTGGCTCCGAGCCTATCTTAGACTGTGACAGCATGCCGCATTGGCGCCGTGTTATGCAAGGTCATAGTGCAGCTAACCTGATGCCTGTGGTAGCAGCAAACCGCATTGGTCTGGAAACTGTGGAGCCCTGCGAAGGCAATGCAGGCCAACAGTCCTCCTTGCTGTTCTACGGCTCTTCCTTCATGACCGACGGTACCGGTGCGCTTGTGCAGGATGCATCGCGTGATCAGGAAGAAATTCTTTATGCGGAGTATGATTTGGCAGCCTTGTCTGAGGACAGACTGAGCTGGGGACTGTTCCGCGATCGCAGACCTGAATGCTACGGTAAGATTGCCGGTAAGTAAATATTGAAGCTATAATAAAAAATCAGCACTTTACAACTTTTACGCCGCCTCGGAAATTGACGAAGCGAGTTTACACAAGGCCTGCATTAAGTCCGCTGTATTTTTTTCGGTTTGGGACTTAGAGACCAAAGTGCCCAAAAATATTTCACGCTGTATTTGCCAGCTTATATGGTTTCGCAACTCTTGTGGGCTGACGTTTTGGTACTTTGCAAAATGCTCGTCCAGATACGGCATCATTTTCAGGTTGCTGTAAACGAGGTCTACCAGATTTACCATGTGTTCAATGCCATTTTGGCGGCGAATCCGGTAGGCATTCAGCGACTAGAAGGTCTTCTGCTAATAGTAGTTGCTTTCGATGGCCCAACGTAGCTTGTACATCTTCAAAGGATAGTAAGTCTATGCCCTCTGCTGGTGCGTCCCGTAAGATTTTTCATTCCTGCCAGGCACAGCTCATATGCAGGGCACTTGGGTCCACGGTGCTGAAGAAAAGCCGCCGAGAACCCGACGCAGTGCAACTTACATAAGCATGAATACGGCGATTCCCGCAGATATGAATCAAAACAATCCGATGACCTACCTGCATGCCGTCCATATTCTAAGACAAGTTGAAATCATTCAGATGAATCCGCTTTCCTCGTTTTTTCGGGCGTCCCAGTTTTTCGCTAGGCAATGGCGGCAATTCATACATCGCCAATTTCTAAAAAAATACACAAAATTCTTGACATGCTTCAAAAAATTGATTAAAATAAATTTTACGTCTAAAGATAGTAGTGAAGAAAAATACCGCAATATGGAATAAAAATGAGAAGGGAGGATGTAACTACATTAGTCCAACATCTGAGTATCAATGATTTAAAGAGCCGTAATTGACATATTTAGTACGGAATGAAGGTATCTATTTATTTAGAAGTAAATAGCTTATTAAAATGAAAGGTCATGACTTCAAATAGCAACAGTCTGCACTAACAAAGAACTCGCTAAGGCTCTACATAAGCTTGCTATACCAGAAACAGGAGATGCTTCAACTATCGTAGGTGCAAAGATATCGCAACGGCAGCAGGTGGTATCAGCACATTAGATAAACTTCGTAATTATAAAATTGCTGAAAAAAATATCATGTATCGATAATATTTTTTAGGGAGTATTACAATGGAAAAAACAAAAGATTTTATAGGAAAGTTATTCATATATTTTATTTTTGTATTCTTTTTAGAGTGGCTCACAGAGAAAATCACAGGATGGCTATTCCACTGGACACCAGCGGGAAATCCTATTCTTCTCGGCATCATCCCGGCTTTCTTTGCCATCGTAGGTCTTTATGGGGTCATCGACGACATGAAAGATGAAGGCTATTTCAAACGCATTTCGTTTTCTCTGTTAGTAGCAGCGGCCTGGGGCATCATGGCATACGGTAACTATTCAGATATCTTTGAGCCACCAGAAACCCCAACATACTTGGACATGATTATGATGTCCCTTTTCCCCACGACACTTGAAGGTACTATATTTGATGTTCTAAGTTTTGTAGGAGCCTTAGGCATCTTTTTCATTAATCTGATAAAAATAAAAAAATAGATATCTCCTTCCTCAAATCCTTCTTCCATCCATTTATTTTCCGGTCAAGATAAATTTTGTATTGGTTATATTTTCTTCGTTGTCTCTAAGGAACTATACCAACCCGTCAAATTTAAAATTTTCTGTCAAACACTTAACTTTCCTTGTATCAAAAATGTTCATGACTCCTGTATCCCTGATTGCTAGGGTTTTGTTTTTGATTTTTTCGTCCATTTCTCTATTCCATGTGCCTCCCTTCTTTCTGTACACATCACTCTGTACAGAGAATATGGCAAGCGACAACTGAGGTAACACTTCAAATGATTGGCAGACCGCACTCGTCATAAATGGAGTCGTCATCATTGTTGCCGTATTTTTCGGTCAATGTCCATGATAGACAAAAAATCCGTCGATTTTTTCGACGGATTTTTTTGTCAGGCTTGATGTGACCAGCCAATTCCGTAAGCGGAAAATAAATCAGTGTATAGAAAAAGCCCCAGACTTATGCTATCCTTTCTTCATAAGTCTGGGGCTTTGATTCTATTTATCCTTTGCACTTTTCCTGGGGCTCTGTTGCCCAAGGCAGATATTGATCCAAGGTTTCGGCATCTTTGAAGTTTGCTGTATTTGGCAGCTTTTCAAAAAGGTATTTCAGATACCGTTCGGGGTCCAAGGCGTTGGCTTTGGCTGTTTCAATCAGGCTGTAGACGATGGCACTGGCTTTGGCTCCCTTGGGGCTGTTACTGAAAAGCCAGTTTTTCCGCCCAACGGTGAAAGGGCGGATGCTGTTTTCCGCGGTGTTGCTGGAAACGTCACAGTGACCGTCTTGGAGATAACAGGTCAGCCCGTCACGGTTCGACAGGAGATAATTCATGGCCGTTGCTAGCGGCGATTTGGGCAACAGTTTGTCTACATTGTTTTCTGCCCACGCGAAGAGCGCCTTCAGGATAGGCTTTTCTTCCCCGAGGCGTCGTTCATACCGTTCTTCCGGTGAGAGCGATTTGTATTCTTTTTCCTTGTCAAATAACTGGCTGATCTGGTCGATACTCGCTTTGACTAAGGTATTTTCGAGTCCATCCGTTTCTTTAGCATAAGCCGGAGCAGCATCGACGAACTTCCGTCGGGCATGGGCCCAGCATAGGCAATGACCCGCTGTCTTTATGGAACGGTAGCCGACATAGTCGTCCGTCAGCAGGTAGCCAGAGAAACCTTCCAGGAAAGTTTCTGCACAATGGGCGCTGCGCGTCGGCGCATATTCAAACAAACGAATTTTCCGCAGGGGATTCAAAGCCGTGCTGGCATAGACCCACATATAGGACTTGCTCGTATTTTTACGGCCTTTTTCGTGGTGCACCTGGATGGGGGGTTCATCAGCATGGAGACAGCGCTCTTCCAGAAGCATCTCATGCATCCGTTCATAGACCGGGGCCAGCCATTCTTTGGAAGCGATGATAATCCAGTTAGCCAGATTGGCCCGGGAAAAGGCCAGGCCAATGCGTTTCCATTCACTTTCTTGGCGGTACAGTGGCAGGGCATAGCCGTATTTCTGCATCATGACATGGGCAACCACCGATGGCGAGGCGATAGAATGCGGGATGACCGGCTGAGGCATGGCTGCTTTCAGGATGGCAGGCTGTCCCTGCTTGCGGCAGGTACGGCATTCATAACTTTTACGATAGAAATCCTTCACTTCCACGCGGGCTGGGATGTAGACGACTTCCGAACGGATGAATTCTTCGCCTACCGGCGAAAGTGTGCTGCCACATTCCGGGCAGACCGTCGTTTCCGGTTCGACGACAATTTTCTGATGAGGCAGTTTGGCCAGTAATTCTTCACGATGGCCGACCTTTTTCTTGCGTTTGTGCGGCTTGACCGAAATTTCCGGTTCCAAAGCGCTGGGTTTCGCTTCTGTTTCTGCTTCATTGAACAGACTCATATGTTCTTCCGGGTACACGACTTTCTTGGTTTCCGACTTGCGGCCGAACTGAGCCTTGCGCAACCATTCGACCTGCTTGCGCAGCTGTTTGATCTCTGCTTCCAGAGACGCTTTCTGCGCAGTCAGTTCATCGATTTTTCCCTGCATTTCCTGTTCACGGATATCTGTCATACGGCACCTCAATCTTACGGATTTGTGATAAATCTATTATACCACAGCACTTTACAACTTTTACGCTGCCTCGGAAGTTGACGAAACCAGTTTACACAAGGCCTGCACTACGTCCGTTGGATTTTTTGCGGTTTGGGCTTTAGAGACCAAAGTGCCTAAAAATATTTCACGCTGTATTTGCCAACTTATATGGCTTCGCAGCTTTTGTGGACTGGCGTTTTGGTACTTCGCAAAATGCTCGTCCAGATACGGCAGCATTTTCAAGCTGCTGTGAACGAGGTTTATCAGATTCACCATGTGTTCAATGCCCTTTTGGCGGCGCATCCGGTAGGCACTCAGCGACCAGAAGGTCTTCTGCTCATAGTAGTTGGTTTCGATGGCCCAACGCAGATTGTACAGCTTCAAAGGATAATAGTCCATGCCTTCTGCCGGTGCGTCCCGTAGGATCTTTCGTTCCTGCCAGGCGCAGCTTATATGCAGGTCACTGGGATTCAGGGTGCTGAAGAAAAGCCGCCGGGAGCCAGATGTAGTGCAGCTGACATAAGCGTGGATACGGCGATTCCCGCAGATATGGGTCAAAACAATCCGATGACCCACTTGCATACCGTCCATATTCCAGGACAGCGTAAAATCATTCATATGAATCCGCTTTCCTCGTTTTTTCGGGCGTCCCAGCTTGCCGTTAGGCAATGGCGGTAGTTCATACATTGCCGAATCACTGCGGACATTACAGATGATGTCCAGTACGGGATACTGCAAAACCCGTTCTATCAGCGAGCTTTTAGCGTACCAACTGTCAAAGAGCAACAGTACCTGCCGGTCTTTCAGTAAGGGCATCACCTCCTCGATGAGGTCACCGGCTAATTCAAGTTTGGTCTGCTCTTTCGTCCACATCCGGTACCCTACGGGAACCGCCAGATAGCGGATAAGCGGAGCTTTTCCTTCATGCTGGTTCAGGACAGGGACACTCAGTGTCAAACTGACGAAGCAATGACCGTTTACGTAAGGCTTGCCTGTATGGCAGGCATGGTCATGCAACAGAGAAACAGCATCGAACTTCTTGTCGAATTTCGGTACCGTCGTATCATCGACACTGAGAAAGACCGGTTCATTCTGTAAGGCCGCCGAAATCAGGCTGCAAGCCAATTGTGCTGTTTGCAGGCGGAGAGAACGGCTCGTCACCGTTTCGCTCTGAAGCGCCCGGTAATAACTATTTAAGCAGCGATGCGTCACCTGGGACAAGAAATTCCGATGAAGAAAGCGAAGAGACGGGAAGGCCTGCAAGGCTACCTGAGCGATGACCAACCAGGTCAGTAGGAATCGCGTTGGCCGTGTCGCCGTAGAAAAATATGGAGAAAAGAAACGAAACAGACTACCAATAATCGAATTTTCGAGGTATAATGAATTCATCGCGTAACTCCTTTGGAATGATGTTTTTGAGCAGATTCATTATACTTCAAAGTGTGGTTACGCGATATTTATTTGTTCAAAAAGTTGTAAACTGCTGTTTTCTAACAAACGGGTCGGAAAATCGTACATATCCCAGAGCGGGCTCGCCACGTGCGAGCCCCTACAGCAAAAAGGCTTGTCGCTGTGCGACAAGCCTTTTTCTATGCTATAATATTCGTACATTCCCGATAATTTGTAGAATGAGGTGATACTACTATGGATTCTATCTATGGTTCCTATGGACCGGCTTTGCAGGCTGCTCTGGAAGATATTATCGGCCGTATCCGCGCCTATAGTGACGATATAAAGGCCAAGACCGGGGAAGCGGCTTATGAACACCTGATTTACCGCATCAAGTCCGAAGGGAGTATGCGGGAAAAATGTGACCGCAAGGGCCTGCCTCAGACGGCCTATTCGGCTCTCCACGATATCCGCGATGCCATCGGCATCCGTATCGTCTGTTGTTTCCTCGACGACATCTATCGGGCTATCGACTTCCTGAAAAGTCTCGATGGCGTCCGCGTCGTCGAAGAGAAAGATTATATCCGCCACGTCAAACCGAACGGCTATCGCAGTTACCACGTCATTTTGGAACTGGAAGAGCCTTATGAAGATGTGACCGGCGCCAATCCGGGTCATTTCTATGCCGAAGTCCAGCTGCGCACGATTGCCATGGATTCCTGGGCCAGCCTGGAACATCAGATGAAATACAAGCACGACATCAAGAACCCGGAACTCATCGTCCGGGAACTCAAGCGCTGTGCCGATGAACTGGCTTCGTGCGACGTGTCCATGCAGACTATCCGCAATTTGATCCATGCACAAGAATAAGGGGGAAACGCTATGCGCCTTCTATTAGCTGAAGATGAAAAAGAAATGTCCGCAGCTCTGTCTGCCATCCTGAACCATTCGGGATACGATGTCGATGCCGTCTATGACGGCCAGGCTGCCGTCGAAAAAGCCCTGTCCCAGTCCTATGACTGTATGATCTTCGACATCATGATGCCGAAGAAGGACGGCGTCCAGGCCTTGAAGGAAATCCGCGACAAAGGGAATATGACGCCGGTCATCATGCTGACGGCCAAAGCCGAAATCGACGACCGCATTACCGGCCTCGACGCCGGTGCCGACGACTACTTGACCAAGCCCTTCGCCATGGGCGAACTCCTGGCCCGCCTGCGCTCCCTGACGCGGCGGTCGACGTCCTATGCGCCGTCGAAACTCACTGTCGGCAATGTCGAACTCGACGTGGAAGAACAGGAACTGGCCTGCCGCAATTCTATCCGCCTGGCCAATAAGGAAACGAAGCTCATGAAATTCTTCATGGCCAACGCCGGCAAAACCCTGTCGACGGCCCAGATCTTCGATAACGTCTGGGGCGATGAAGAAGACGACGTCGATGAAGGCATCGTCTTCCTTTACGTCTCGTATTTACGGGAAAAGCTCGAAGCCGTCCAGGCCGACATTGAAATCGTCGGCCAAAGAGGGCAGGACTATGTCTTGACCGTGAAAGAAGCGTCTGCGGAGGGTTAGACCATGAATATGATCAAGCGCCTGCGCCGTAAATTCATCATCATGGCGACAATCGGCGTCCTCGTCGTCCTCGGCGGCGCCCTGGGCCTCATCAATACCATCGCCTATATGCGGATGAATCAGCAGGTCATGTCGGTCCTGACCTATATCATCCATAACAACGGCGCTGTGCCCCAGAAAATCGGCGGCGACGATGGCAGTTTCTTCAGCGACCCGTCATGGACCGAAGAGACGCCGGAATTTGCCTACCAGATACGCTTTTTCAGCGTCCTCGTCAATGCCGGCGGCTATGCGGAAAAAATCGACATCCAGCACATCGCTTCGTTTTCTGAAAAAGAAGCCATCGACTACGCTCGGACGACTGTCGCTGAGGCGCGGGAAAACGGGACGAAACAGGGCTTTTTCAAAAAGAACCGGGCCAGTTATGCCTATATGATTCAGCCCAACGACGACGGCAGCTTCCTCATCGTCATCCTCGACTGTACGCGCGACGTCGCCGCCGTCGCTTCGTTCATGCGCTATTCGCTCTGGTTTGGCCTGGGCTGCGTCATCTTATACGTCATCATCCTGGCAGCCATGTGCAACGTCGCTATCCGTCCCTTTGTGCGCAACATGGAGAACCAGAAACGTTTCATCACTAACGCCGGGCACGAACTCAAGACACCGATTGCCATCATCTCGGCCAACGCCGAAGCCATTGAGATGCTCAATGGACAGAGCCAGTGGACGGACAGCATCCTCAAGCAGGTCCGCCGCCTGTCCAACCTGATTCAGGACCTCATCATGCTGTCCAAGATGGGCGAACGATCCCAGGTCGACCTGGTCATTACCGACGTGAACTTGTCGGAAACGGTCCATGCCGTAGCCGACTCCTTCCAGCAGCTGGCCATTGACGCCGAAAAGACCTTGACGACGGCCATTGCCGACGGCATCCACGTCAAAGGCGACAGTAAGTGCCTCTATGAACTGGTCAACATCCTCGTCGACAATGCCGTCAAGTATTGCGACGACAAAGGGACCATCGACGTCTCCCTGCGCCGGGGCCGCCTGGGAAAGGGGGCTGTCGTCGCCGTGACTAACACCTATGCCGACGGGGCCAATGTGGACTATTCCCGCTTCTTTGAACGCTTCTACCGCGGCGATACGTCCCATAACAGTCAGAAGGCCGGATACGGCATCGGCTTGTCCATGGCTGAAGAATTGACGAAACTCATGGGTGGCAAGATCAATGTATCCTATAAGGCCCAACGTATAACGTTTACTGTCCGGCTGGGCTGATTTTCCCTATAGGGAAAGGCCGCAACCTGTGCTATAATGTGACCAACATCACTTTTACTCAGGGGGAAGATATTATGGAAATGCAAATGGAATATATCCGAAAATTACCGGAACCACAGGAACTGATGGAACAATTTCCCATCGACGACAAGGTCAAAGCCGTCAAGGCGAAACGGGATGAAGAAATCAAGAACATCCTGACCGGCCAGGACGACCGCTTCCTGCTCATCATCGGTCCCTGTTCGGCCGACAATGAACCGGCTGTCCTCGATTATATCCATCGCCTGGTCAAGGTCCAGGAACAGGTCAAAGATAAAATCTTTATCATCCCGCGCGTCTACACCAGCAAACCCCGTACCATCGGCGTCGGCTATAAGGGCATGCTCCATCAGCCGGACCCGGAAGGCAAGGAGGACATGCTGGGCGGCATCATCGCCATCCGTGAAATGAATGCCCGCGTCGTCCGCGAAACGGGTTTTACCTGCGCCGAAGAAGTCCTCTATCCGGAAATCTTCCGTTACTTGTCGGACCTCTTGTCCTATGCCGCCGTCGGTGCCCGGTCTGTCGAAGACCAGTTCCACCGCATGATCGCCAGCGGCGTCGGTATCCCTGTGGGCATGAAGAACCCGACATCCGGTGACATTTCGGTCATGCTCAACTCCATCGAAGCCGCCCAGCACACGCAGGATTTCATCTTCCGCGGCTGGGAAGTCCGCACCAAAGGGAACCCGCTGGCCCATGCCATCCTGCGCGGTTACGTCGACAGCTTCGGCAACAGTATGCCTAACTACCATTATGAAAACCTCCAGCGCCTGTACGAAGCCTATGGCAAGCGGGACCTGTCCTATCCGGCCGTCATCGTCGACGCCAACCATGCCAATTCGGGCAAGAAATACCTCGAACAGATACGCATCGCCAAAGACGTCATCCACAGCCGCAAGCACTCGGCCGACATCAAACAGCTGGTCAAGGGCTTGATGATTGAAAGCTACATCGAAGACGGCAATCAGAAAATCAGCGAAGGCACCTATGGCAAATCCATCACCGACCCCTGCCTGGGCTGGGAAAAATCCGAACGCCTCATCTACGACATGGCAGAATTGCTGTAATTAGTGGCTCGTGATTCGTTTTTGCGGTCTTATAGCCTCACTGTAGGAGCTTCTCTATAGTTTGTAGTACGGAGTTTGTAGTTTGTAGAAGAGGGCCTTAAATTAAGAACCAACCCCTAGCCCCTAACCACTAGCCACTAGCCACTAAAAAAAATCGCTGTCGTACGTGCGACAGCGATTTTTTTTTTAAAAGTATCCAACAATACATATCCTTTACCGCGCAGGAACGTTTCCGTTTCCATTTCGCGGGTCTTGAAGATGGCGACCGGTGTGCCGGCCTGGCGGTTATAGGAAATATACAAGTAGTCAATGGAAATATTGGCCTGGCGGAGGCTGTCGAGGATTTTGTCCAGACAGCCCGGCGTATCGCCCATTTCGACGGCGACGACTTTGTCCATATGACATTGGTAGCCGGCTTCCTGCAATTTCGAGACAGCCAGTTCCGGATTGGTGACGATGAGGCGGATGATGCCGAATTCTGCGCTGTCATTGGCCAGCATGGTGTAGATATTGATATTGGCATCGGCTAAGACCGACGTCATCTTGCGCAAGGCGCCCTTCGTGTTTTCAGCGAATACAGAAACTTGATTGAGCATAAATCGAAATCCCCCTTGGTGATAAAATATTGTGACGTTGTCCCCATTTTACCATAAAAAGACAGGCTTGTAATGGGGATGGGATTTGTTAAACGTTTCAGAATGGGTGAGTCATGATATAATAAAAGCATAGGAACTATGTTTTTTACGATACGAGGTGAGGGCTATGCCAGCTCGATTGGTCATCTTCTTATTTTTACTGCTCACAGGCACTGCCAGACTCTATATGTGGCTCGGCATCACGGACCCCTTGAAAGCCGTCATCGCGGCGACCCTGACGACCTTTGTCATCATCTGTGGCCTGCGGCGGAGCGGCCAGAAACAGGCCGAACAAAAAGAACGGGAAAAGACAGCGGCAGCTGAAAAAGAAAAAATCCAGTCGGCCCAGGAACCCGTAAAGACGAAACATCGACTCGATGCCGACGATGCGGCCTTCCTGTCAGCCGTCGGCACAGGACTTATCCTGCACGAACTCCACGAACGAAACAAAGAACAAGAACGGGCCGAACGCGATTACGACGGGAATTGGGATAACCCCGATGACGACAGCCAGTACGACGATAACCAGTACGACGATAGTCAATACGACGATTGGGAGTGATGGAGATTTCACAGGCAGCCGGTCGCCTCGGACTCAGATGCGACTTCGCCGCGACAGACTCAGGATTTGATTACGACCATATGCCATTTGTCATAAATTCTGTCCGTACATAGGATTCACGGCGGGACGCCTTTGCAGGACGTCCCCTACGATATCGCATACAGGCGATAAAAATTATGCGGCTGTATGCCGCATCCGTAGGGGCTGTCCCAAAGGGCAGCCCGCTATGAGATTATAGTCATAATTTATTCTGATATAATGGTAAGCTCTTTACGGGCTATGGCCTTCCTTATAACTTAGTAAATATAGCTAATGGAATTTCATTGAAGAAGTAATAACAGCCCATATCCTTAATATATTGTAACGTATCACGATACATAGAGTGTTGAAACCAATCGTTAAATACGTAAATAAATACTACGGAATAGCCTAATGGGAAAAATAATTTTTCATATTCCCCTTTTTTAAAGTGACAACTGGGTAATTTTTCATCAACGGATCCAGATTCGCTTTGAAACTTTTTTTCAATGATAAACGCCGTTTTTGTTATTTCATTAATGAAACATTCATCAGGAAGCCATTGTTTTGAATTATACTGACGATAATTGATTCCATGAGGTGCTAAAAAGCAAGAATATAAAGCATGTTTGGGAACGGAATAGCCGATGAGAGTCTCTCCTCTACAGACTTCGTAACCGATTGATTTCCGATTTGATGAAATTGGTTTCAATATGAAGTTATGATATTGTAAGGCGTCATTTAACGAGGTTGTTTGTTCAAATCTTAAACCATTCATATTGGTTTTTGCGCCTCCACCATGGGTGTTTGGAATACGAGTCATAATAAAAACTCCTTTCGTGAATAAATTTTAAATTGACTTTTTAGTCATTTAATATGGATCTTTATTATACTCAATTTTTGAGGCACTTTTGACTTTCTAATGAATTTTTAATGATCTTTGCGTGAATTTTTATGATATTCTCATTTTCACCTCGTACATTTATGATGATAAAAGTTTATTTGAGGTGATAAAATGAAATGGCAGCCAGATGATTTTACATTGGAAATGACATCGGTATGGTCTTTTCCGCAACGAGGAGAATGGGCTACGCATGATGGCAAATATCGTGGAAATTGGTCTCCTTACATCCCACGCAATTTAATCCTTCGATATTCTGGCGAAGGGGATAGGATTTTAGACTGCTTTGTAGGTGGGGGAACGACCTTAGTGGAAGCTAAATTGTTAAATCGGAATTGCATTGGCATTGATATAAATGAAAAGGCGCTAGAACGATGTCGAGAGAAATGTGATTTTTCATGTCCTAATATGGGGAAAATTTATTTGAAACAGGGGGATGCGCGGAATCTTCATTTTATAAAAGATGAATCGATTGATTTTATTTGTACCCACCCTCCGTATGCAAATATTATTCAGTACAGCCAAGATATAGAACAAGATTTGTCTCGATTGGATGTGGACCTATTTTTAGAGGAAATGAATAAAGTCGTTCGTGAATGTTATCGTGTTCTAAAAAAAGAAAAATTTTGTGCGATTTTAATGGGGGATATTCGGAAAAGGGGACACGTTATTCCATTGAGTTTTTTTGTTATGGATTTATTTTTACAGCAAGGATTTTCTTTAAAAGAAATGATTATAAAAGAACAGCATAATTGTAAAGCAACTGGTTTTTGGAAGACGAATAGTATAAAGTATAATTTTTTGCTATTAGCACATGAACATTTATTCGTATTTCACAAAATTAGTTGAAAGATAGGAGGGCTGTTGGTACAATAATACGAGTAATAATTTTAAGATTGAGGTAAAATAATGACAGAATTTAAAATGAGCCCTTTTGTAAAATGGGCAGGTGGTAAAGGACAGCTGTTGGATACTTTGATTGCAAAACTTCCGGCACATTATGGGCGATATTATGAGCCTTTTGTAGGGGGCGGTGCTTTTTTATTAGATTTATCTCCTAAACAGGCGGCTATTAACGATACCAATAGTGTTTTAATCAATATTTACCGGCAGTTGAAAAAAAACGAAAATGAAGTGATTGAACGGCTGAAAGATTTAGATTCTGTCCTTTGTGATAAAGAGCGGTACTACCAATTACGAGCGAAATATAATGAAAAAATTGCGCAAGGCTGTACTTTGGATACAGAAGTAGCTGCACTCATGATTTGGCTGAATAAGCATTGTTTTAATGGATTGTATCGGGTTAACAAAAAAGGGCTGTTTAATGTACCTTGGAATCGAAGGGAAAAAGGAAATTCATTTGATGAAAACAATTTGCAGGCTATAGGACAGTATCTCCGGGAAAATGATGTACTCATTTGTAATGAAGATTTTGAAGCTTTCTGCACCCAAGTTCAGACTGGTGATTTTGTCTATTTTGACAGCCCTTATGTACCCGTTACGGAGACGGCTAATTTTACTGATTATACAGCTGATGGATTTACCTTGGCCGACCATCAGCGATTGGCGAATTTATTTGATGTATTGAATGACCGAGGTGTTTTTATTATGTTATCCAATAATGATACCCCATTAGTTTATGAATTATATGGGCATAAAGGGTATAGAATACAGTCTGTTGATGTCAAAAGACTGATTAACCGTAATGCAAAGAAGCGGACGGGAAAAGAGGTCATTATTACAAATTACTGACGGAGGAAAAATGGATAAGCTATTTAAAGGACAACATATTATACCGTCTTATGAAACGGAAGATGCTATGCTGGTTTTTGGGGATACTTTTCAAGTTTTAGATAAAATGAAATCTCAATCTGTTGATTTAATTTTTGCCGATCCGCCCTACTTTTTATCAAATGGCGGGTTTACTTGTTCCGGAGGAAAACAAGTTTCTGTCAATAAAGGAGAGTGGGATGCTGCTGACGGCTGGCCTGCAAAGCACCGATTCAATCGGCGGTGGCTTCATCGCTGTCATCGTATTTTAAAACCAAATGGCAGTATTTGGATTAGTGGTACGCTGCATAATATTTTTTCTATTGGCATGGCTTTGGAGCAAGAAGGGTTTAAAATTATCAATAATATTACTTGGCAAAAGACTAACCCGCCGCCGAACCTGGCTTGTCGTTGTTTTACTCATTCGACAGAAACGATTATTTGGGCTAAATTAAATGATAAGAAGGCAAAACAAACCTTTCATTATGACTTGATGAAAGCGGAAAATGGTGGAAAGCAAATGAAGGATGTTTGGACTACTTCGCTCACTCCACCATCCGAAAAAACGGAAGGCAGGCATCCGACGCAAAAACCATTATTTATCTTGGAAAGAATTATTAAAGCTTCTTCTAATGCTGGCGATATTGTGTTGGACCCATTTTGCGGATCTTCGACGACGGGTGTGGCAGCACAAAAATTAGGAAGAAAATATATTGGCATTGATAGTAATGACGAATATATTGACTTATCTATAAGGAGATTAAAAAAATGTGCAAACGAAACTTTAAAGATTGGCTGAAGACCATGAGAAAATCAATAAATCAGTATAATTACTATATTGATTTTCCCAAAGTATATAAAAATGTTGAAGAAAGGAAAGTGGAACTTCACATTCTGAATTCATTGGTAGGGAGCAAGAACATAAAAGAAGAATTTGTTGATATTTTGCATCGTTATCCGGAAGTGCTGGAGTGTATTCCCATTATTTTAGCAGTACGAGCTAATGAAATTTATGCGCAAGATGAAAACGGCGCTTTTAACTATAATTTTCATAAAATGAATCAGTCTGTTGAGCAATATGTCTATTTTATGGAGAAGACCGGTTTGTTTGATTTGATTTCCAATCATATTATTAATAATTTGTATGATTATTGCCTTGGCGTTGAAACGGGATTGGATACGAATGGAAGAAAAAACCGCGGTGGCGATCAAATGGAAGATCTTGTTGAACGCTATATCCAGCATACAGGTGTAGAGTATTATAAAGAAATGTATTTATCAGACGTGGAAGAAAAATGGAATGTTGATTTATCGGCAATTTCAGCGCAGGGGACGACGACAAAACGCTGGGATTTTGTTGTAAAAACACCAAAGATGATATATGTTATTGAAACTAATTTCTATACAGCTGGAGGTTCTAAGTTAAATGAAACCAGCCGAAGTTATAAGATGATTGCAGAAGAATCTAAAGATATAACGGATGTGAAATTTGTTTGGATTACAGATGGCGGAGGTTGGAAAAGTGCAGCCCGTAATTTAGAAGAAACGTTTCAAGTTATGGATACGCTATATAATATTGCCGATATGGAAAACGGCATTTTAGAAAAATTATTTGCAGTTTAAGCATAGGCCCCGGCTGAGCCATTTTTACGAGCCGAGGGTCACTCGAGGCGATGTCGTCATTCTGAGTCTGTTGCCGCGTAGCGGCATCTGAGTCCGATGGCGGCCGGCGTCTTATGCCCCCCTTAACAATCTTATCGCTAATGTGGTATAATACCCTATTACGGATAACTTTATCTCATTAGCGATTTTTTTTGAAGGAGGATTTTTTGGATGCGGCCTTTTGTTCATTTGCATGTCCATACTCAATACAGTTTGTTCGACGGCTTGTGCAAGATTCCCGATATGGTGAAGCGTGCCAAGGAGCTGAATATGCCGGCTGTGGCGATTACGGATCATGGCAATATGTACGGTGTCATTTATCTGTATAAGGAAGCCGTAGCCCAAGGCATCAAGCCGATTCTGGGGTGTGAAGTGTATATGACCCGGGGCAGCCGTTTTGAAAAGAAGACGAAAGAACGGCTCTGTCACTTGATTTTGCTGGCCAAAGACAACAAGGGTTACCACAACCTTATCAAGATTGTGTCCAAAGGTTTTGTCGATGGGGAAAATAATTACCACAAGCCCCGCGTCGACTACGATTTGCTCGAACAGTATCATGAAGGCCTCATCGCCATGAGTGCCTGCATCGAAGGCCACATCCAGCAGGATATCCTCAATCACAATGAAGAAGGGGCCAAGCGGACTTTGGACCGACTGGTTTCGATTTTTGGCAAGGATGATTTTTACTTGGAAGTCCAGAACCATGGGATTCCGGAAGAAAAGACAGTCCGCACGGTATTCAAGCGCTGGTCCCAGGAATATGGCCTGAAGCTGGTGGCTACCAACGATTATCATTACATCGACCCCAGCGATGCAGCCGCCCAGGAGGTCAAACTCTGTATTTCTACGGGCAGTACCCTCGATGACCCGTCGCATTTCCGCTTTTATAATAATGAATTTTATATGAAGAGCGGCGACGAAATGGCCGACCTCTTTGCCGACATGCCCGAAGCCCTGGATACGACGCTGGAAATCGCCGATAAGTGCAACGTCGAGATTTCTTTCAGTGAGCGCCATCTGCCGCAGTTCCCCGTACCCAAGGGGGAAACGGATTCGTCCTATCTGCGCAAGCTCTGCGAGCAGGCCCTGCCGGAAAAATACGACCCCATTACGCCGGAAGTCCGTAAACGGCTGGACTATGAATTGGGCGTCATCGACACTATGGGATTCCCGTCGTACTTCCTCATCGTCTGGGACTATGTCAAATACGCCAGGGACCATGAAATCCCCGTCGGGCCGGGCCGCGGCTCGGCAGCTGGCTCGGTCGTCGCGTATTTGCTGGGCATTACCGGTCTGGACCCGCTCAAGTACGACCTCCTCTTTGAACGATTCCTCAACCCGGAACGCGTCACTATGCCGGATATCGACATGGACTTCTGTTATGAAAACCGGGGCCGCGTCATCGATTACGTTACCCGGAAATACGGTGTCGACCACGTCTCGCAGATCATCACTTTTGGGACCTTGGCGGCCAAAGCCGTCCTGCGTGATGTCGGCCGCGTCCTCGACATCCCCTTGAGTGAAGTGAACCGCATCGTCAAGATGGTGCCTAACGAATTGGGCATGACCCTCGACAAGGCCTTGAAGATGAGCAAGGAATTCCGCGAGGAATATGAACAGAATGCGACGGTCCACCGCCTCGTCGATTTCGGTAAATCCCTGGAAGGCCTGGTCCGCCATTCGTCGACTCACGCAGCGGGCGTCGTCATCTCGGCGGCTCCTGTCGACGACTACGTGCCGGTCCAACATTCCAAGGAAGGCGATTTGACGACACAGTATGAAAAGGACCTGGTCGAAGAACTGGGCCTGCTCAAAATGGACTTCCTGGGCTTGCGGACGCTGACCGTCATCGGTGATGCCGTCAAGATGATCAAAAAGGACCACGGCATCGACCTGGACATCAATGCCATTCCCCTGGATGACCCGGAAACGTGCCGGCTCCTGACCGAAGGCGATACGGCCGGTGTCTTCCAGATGGAATCGTCGGGCATTACCAACCTGGTCAAGGAACTGGCGCCGAAGCACTTTGAAGACATGATTCCGCTCGTCGCCCTCTACCGGCCGGGCCCTTTGGGCAGCGGCATGGTCGATGATTTCATCAAGGGCAGTCACGGCGAAAAGAAAGTCACCTACCTGCACCCACTGCTGGAACCGATCCTCAAGGATACATACGGCGTCATCCTCTACCAGGAACAGGTCATGCAGATCGCCTCGGTCATGGGCGGCTTTTCCCTGGGACAGGCTGATTTGCTGCGCCGTGCCATGGGCAAGAAAAAGGAATCCATCCTGGTCGCCCAGCGGGCTAATTTCCTGGAAGGGACGCGGAAGAACGCCATTCCCGACGACATTGCCAACAAGGTCTTCGACCTTATGGTCTATTTTGCCGGCTATGGTTTCAACAAGTCCCATTCGGCAGCTTATGCCTATGTAGCTTGGCAGACGGCGTACCTCAAGGCCCATTATCGGCCGGAATTCATGGCAGCGACTATGACCAGCATGATCAACGATGTCAGTAAAATCAGTTACTACGTCGCAGAGTGCCGCCGTCACGGCGTCCAGGTCCTGTCGCCTGACGTCAATGCCAGCGTATCCATGTTCTCCGTCCAGGACGGGGCCATCCGCTTTGGTTTGTCCGGCGTCAAGAGCGTCGGCGCCAACGCCATCGAAGCCATCGTCAAGGCCCGCGAAGAAGGCGGACCATTCACGTCGCTCGGCGATTTCTGCAGCCGCGTCGATTACCACATCGTCAACAAGCGGGCCCTGGAAAGCCTCATCAAATGCGGGGCTATGGATTCTTTTGGCAAGAAGCGGTCCCAACTCATGGCCGTCATCGACCAGGCCATCGCCATGGGGTCCCTCAGTCAGAAGGACTACGCGTCGGGTCAGATGGGGCTCTTCGACGATGCCGAAGATGTCATGACGGAACTGGAATATCCGGATATCGAGGAATACCCCATCGAAATGCGCCTGGCCATGGAAAAGGAATACGATGGTTTTTATTTCAGCGGCCACCCGCTCAATAAATATAAGGACATTATGAAGAAATTGACGCCTTTGTCGGTCCTCTATGGGGAAGACGGGCGGCAGTACGACGGCAAGATGATGCGCATCGGCGGCCTGATTACGGCCAAGAAGCAGGTCATGACCAAGCGAAATGAACAAATGGCCATCATCACCGTCGAAGACTTCACCCATACCGTATCGGTCGTCGTCTTCCCTAAGACCTATGCCCGCTATCAGCAGGCCGTTGCCGTCGATATGGCCGTCGCCATCCGCGGCCGGGCCGATATCAACGACGATAGTATCCAGATCCTGGCAGAAGAAGTGAAACCGTTGGACAAGGAAAAGGGAGAACCCGTGCAGTCCGCTGCCGTATCGCCGGCAGCAGCCCGCCAGGCTGGCGACTATTGGCATCCCGGTATGGGCGCCAAATTATTCATCAAGATTCCGGCCCACTTGGAACGGACCGATTTGGCCAGCCGTATCGGCCAGGTCCTGGAACAACATCCGGGACCGGTCAAGGTCTACTTCCACCTCATGGGCAGCCGCAAGACCATCTTGACTAATGAAAAATATTGGGTAGAAACGACAGAAGACCTGCGGCAAAAACTGCAGGCCATGCTGGAACCGCGGTCCCTGGTCGTGCAGTGAGGCGTATGAAGGCTTCTGTCATCATGCGAGGTTCCTTTGCTTCATAGTTTGTAGTATGGAGTTTTTAGTTTGTAGAAGCTGGTTTTAAATTTTTTACCATTTGCTGCAAACTAAAAACTACAAACTTAAAACTCAAAAAGAGGCTGTCTTAATGCGACAGCCTCTTTTTGTCATTTCCCCGGATCAGCCATGATTTTGGCCAGGACGACGCGGTATTTATCGTTGTATTTTCGCATGCAGTCGTTGATGTCGCGGCGGATGCGGGCGATGTTTTCGACGTTATATTCTGCTGGCGGGATGTGGATGTCACAGATGACATTGAGCCGGGCATGGCCCGACGTGATGCGCAGGTGGTCCGTATGATAACGGGGATATTTTTCGTGGACGATTTTATCCAGGACGTGGCGGACGTCGTTGATCTTGTGGATGTCCGTGCAGAGCGGGTCCATGTGGATATTGACTTCCATATGGTACTTGTCCTGCAATTCGTCTTCCAGGACGTCTAAGGCGGCGTGGACTTCGACGAGGTCAGCCTTGTCCGGGACTTCGGCGTGAATCGAGCCGAACATGCGGCCCGGGCCGTAGTCGTGGATGCGGATGTCGTGGACGCCGACGACGTGGGGACAATTCAAAGCAGTCGCTACGATGCCCCGGATGAGTTCCGGGTCCGGCGCCTTGCCCAGGAGAATGTTAATGACGTCTTTGGCAATGCCGTAGCCGGCGTACATGATCATCAAGCCGATGGCCGTGCCGGCAGCAGCGTCGATGGGCAGCGTCGTGAACTGCTGGGCAATGGTAGCGACCAGGACGCCCGTCGTGGCGATGGCATCGGTAATGCTGTCGGCAGCCGTCGCATCGTTGACGCCGGAATTGATTTTCTTGCCGATATAGCGGTTATAGATGCACATCCAGACCTTGACGGCGATGGAGATGACGAGGACGCCGATGCTCCAATAGGAGAATTCCATGTCTTCTGGTTCAAAGAATTTGCCAATCGACGTTTCGCAGAGCTTGTAGCCGACGACGAGGATGATGATGGAAATGGTCAGCGATGCCAGGTATTCAAAGCGGCCGTGGCCGAAGGGATGTTCCTTGTCTGGTGGTCGGTTGCTCAATTTGGCACTGATGATGGAAATGAATGACGAACCCATATCGGTCAGGTTGTTGAAGGCATCGGATAAGATACCGATGCTGTTGCTCATCATGCCGACGAGAAATTTGCTGACAAAGAGGAAGAGGTTACAAATAATACCTAAGATACCGCCGAGAATACTGTATTGTTCGCGGACATGCTTGTCGTCCGTATCCTCATAGTTTTTGATGAAGCGGCGGATAATGAATTCGATCATATAAAGTCACCCAGCTTTCTGATTCCCTCCATTATAGCAGAGATAGGGCGAGATACAAGTAATAACGAGAAAGAAATTGATAATAAAAGAAATGCAAAAAAATCATAATATTATCGAAAATGGGAATAGTTATTGAGTATTTTGCCGGGAAGAATTGCAATTACTTTATTTTTTTATATAATAGAATAGTGATTGAAGAATAATAAGCTCATAAAGTATATGATGGGGAGAATGTATGGATATACGAAAAGCACTTATTTTTGATATGGATGGGACCATGTTTGATACGGAACCCATTTCTTATCGCTGTTGGCGGGACGTATCAGCCCGGTATGGTTTTGACCTGGACCGCTCGGTGTTCGACCGCATGCTGGGACGGGACAATCTGCGCATCCGTGCTATTTGTGATGACGCCTTCGGTCCGGATTATCCCTATGACGATATTTGTCGGGAAAAGGTGGCCTTGCAGCTGGAATATTACCGCAGCCATGCTATTCCCATCAAGCCGGGCCTGCTCCACGTCCTGCACTACGCCCGGGAAGAAGGGATTGCCTGCGCCGTCGCTTCGTCGTCACCGCGGACACTGATTGAATATTTATTAGATAAAACGGGTGTTGCACCTTTCTTTTCCGTCGTCCAGAGCGGGGAAGAAGTGTCCCATGGCAAGCCGGATCCGGATGTATTCCTCATGGCCTGCGACAAAGCCCGTGTTTCACCGGACCAGGCATTAGTACTGGAAGATTCAGAGAGTGGCATCCTGGCCGCCCATGCTGCGGGAATCCCATCTATCTGGATCCCCGATTTAATTACTATTCCCAAAGACGTACAAGACCTGGCCTGGACATGTTGCCACAGCCTGGAAGAAGTGCCAGGGTTGCTGGCGAAAGGAGATTCATAATATGACACAGACAAAGCGAAGCCGCTGGCTTTTGCTCATGACCGTATTTTTAGGGATGCTGGCAGCCATTGCCCCGTTGTCGACGGATATGTATCTGCCAGCCCTGCCGTCGATGATGACGGCTTTTGGCGTGACGCCGTCTGTCATCCAGCTGACCCTGACGGCTTCCATGGCCGGCATGGCCTTGGGGCAGATCGCCGTCGGTCCTATCAGTGATGATAAGGGACGCCGTCTGCCTTTGATGGTCGGCATGGCGATCTTTACCTTGTCGACGGTGGGCTGTATTTGGTCGCCGTCCATTCAGGTCTTCCTCATCTTCCGGCTCATCCAGGGCTGTGCCGGTGGTGCCGGTATCGTCCTGTCCCGGGCCATTGCCCGCGACATCTGCAAGGGCAGCGCCTTGACGCGGCTCTTTGCCATGCTCATGCTGGTCAATGGGATTGCACCGATTCTGGCTCCCGTCATCGGCGGCCAGATCCTGCGCTTTGCCCCGTGGGAAGGCGTCTTCCTCTTTATTGCCATTGTCGGGCTGATCCTGACCGTATCGGCCGGTTTGATGCGTGAAACCCTGCCGCAGCGGCGCCGCGTATCCGGCGGCATGACGGCCAGCCTCAGGGGCTTTGCCGCCCTCTTCCGTCAGCCTTATTTCATGGGGCATTGTATCATGCAGTGCTTTTCCTTTGCCGCCTTTTTTGCCTATATTTCCGGATCATCCTTTGTTTTCCAGAACGTCTACGGCGTATCAGCTCAGGCTTTCAGCCTCATCTTTGGCATCAATGGTGTCGGCCTCATGATCAACGGTGCCGTTACGGGCCGGTTGACAGGCCGCATTGCTGACTGGAAACTCCTTCGGTTTTCCCTGTGTCTGGCCGCTGTCGGCAGCGTGGCCCTGCTGGCAGCCTTCAGTACCGGCATGCCGCTGCCGGTCATCATGGTCATTCTCTTCTTGACCGTATCGACGCTGTCCATGATGAGTACCAGCAGTTTCTCCATGGCCATGCAGGACCAGGGACGCAGCGCCGGCAGTGCGTCGGCCCTCATCGGTTTCTTCTCCATGATCAGCGGTGCCGTCATGGCCCCAGTCGTCGGCATCGCTGGCGACCATACGGCCATCCCCATGGGCATCGTCATGGTCATCGGCGAAATCGGCGCCCTCCTGACCTTCTATGCCTTGATCTATCCGCGACATAGAAAAGAACGTTGATCCTTTGTAGGGGCTCGCACGTGGCGAGCCCGCCGGGGATATGCGAGATACTTGTAAACTTGATTTGTGTGAGCGGGCGTCCCACGTGGACGCCCCTACAGAAAAAGGAGCTGTCGTATTACGACAGCTCCTTTTTTTCATATATTCCGTGCGACGAGTTTTTCGAGTGGTTCGTCTGGCCGCTGGAAGGGGATATCCGGTTTTTCTGCCAGGTAATCCAGGGCAAAGCCCAGGCAGGTAGCAGCGCCGTAGGTCAGGCCGTCTTCGTCGAGGTCGAATTCCGGCGTGTGGTGATTGGCACCGCAGCCTTTTTCTTTGTTTTCGATGCCCGTAAAGGTCAGGACGCCGGGATAGAGGCGGGACGTGATGGCAAAAGTTTCCGAAGCCATCCAGGGTGTGCAGTCCGTCAGGGCGTCGGCGCCTATGTACTTTTCGACGGCTTTTTCGGCGATGGCCACGCAGACCGGGTTGTTCTGGACTTCAAAGAGCGGCTCCGGCATGTGCAGGATGTCGTAACGGCAGTCATAGGTCTGGCAGGCATTGGCCAGGATGCGCTTGAATTCTTCGTAGAAGCGCCTGCCTGCATGGTCGTAGCTGAAGAAGCGGCACGTACCGGCAAAGGTCAGGCTGTTGGGGATGACGTTGAGGACGTCGCCACTGTGCAGGCTGCCGATGGAGAAGGTCAGACATTCTTTCGGCGGGACGGCCCGCATCCGCAGGGCCTGCATGTTGCCGTAGAAGTCGTGGAAACAGTCGATAGGGCTTTCAGCCAGATCCGGCCGGGAGCCGTGGCCGCCGTGGCCGTCAATGCGGATCTCAAAGCCGAAGCCGCCGGCCATGGGCGCTTCGTGGCAGATAGAGACTTTACCTGCCGGGATGTCCCAGCGGACGTGGGTCGCATAGCAGGCGTCGATATGCCAGGGGCTTTCTGTTTCCAAATAGCGCAGGAGATATTCCAGAGGGCCCGATTCTTCTTCGCCCCGTTCAAACATCAAGACGACGGTTCCGTCCCACTGGTCTTTCCAGCGCTGGAGGCATTTTGCAGCCATGAGCTGCATGGCCATATGGCCGTCGTGACCGCAGGCGTGCATAACGCCGTGATTCTGAGAGCGGCAGACGCGCGGGCACGATAAGTTCCGTTCGCCTTCTTCGATGGGCAGGGCATCGACGTCAGCCCGTAAGAGCAGCGTCTTGCCAGGGGCTTTGCCGTCAATCCAGGCGATGAGGCCGCCCTTGTCGACCAGGCGGTAAGAAATGCCATATTCCTCCAGTTTTTTGGCAATATAGGCCAGGGTCTGATCTTCCTTTTTGGACAGTTCCGGATGTTCGTGGAAATGGCGGCGCAAGGCGACGAGTTCACCTTGTTCTTTGCGTACTTCTTCGAGAATATCGATCATCTTTGCTTCCCCCTCTGTGTCATTCTTCAATCCCTATGCGGGCGGCAAGGCCCTGGTCAAAGGGATGCTTGATTTTCTTGATTTCTGAGACGTAATCGGCCAAGTCCAGGAGGGCCGGACTGGGGTCGCGGCCAGTCAGGACGACTTCCGTATGGGCCGGTTTGTCCTTTAAGAAATCGAGGACCTGCTCTTCCGGGACGAGGCCCAGGGCGCAGGCGCCGACGAGTTCGTCGCAGACGGCCAGGTCGGGATGGTGCATTTCGCAGAAGTCCCGGACTTTTTGCAACAATGCCGTCTGGGCCTCACAGGTGGCCTGTTTTTCGGCGTCAGTCATCTGAAAGGTGAATTTCAGGATGGCTTTGCCCCGCAGGACCGTGACCTGCGGCAGGGCCTTGAGAGCCTCCAGCTCGCCTGTCGGCCGGCCCTTGAGGAACTGGGCGAAAAGAATCTTGCCGCCCCGGCCGGCACAGCGCAGGACCAGGCCCAGCGAGGCCGTCGTCTTGCCCTTGCCGTCGCCGCAATATATATGTATTAAGCCCGTATCCATCATATCACCTCTCATTAACTGTTAGCCATTCACTATACTGTGGCGGGCGCCCCACGTGGGCGCCCCTACGGGGGTTATTATACCATAATCAAAAAATGGCAGGTAGTGGTCAGGCCCATCCATTCGTGATATAATATAACATCAGTTAATTTTTTTTAGAAAGGAAGGCCGGGAAGATGGAAGAACGAGCCCGACAGCTATTGACAGCTTTAGAGGATGCAGGCTTTGAAGCCTATGTCGTCGGCGGCGCCGTGCGCGACCTGCTCATGGGAAAAGAACCGCACGACTATGATATCGCCACCTCTGCCCGGCCTGATGATATCCGGGCCGTCGCCGCCAAAGAGGACTGGCACACCGTCGAGATCCACGGCGAAGCTTTTGGCATCGTCGTCGTCGTCATTGCCGGCCAGACCTTTGAAGTCGCGACCTTCCGCGGCGAAGCCTATGGCGAGGACAGCCACCGGCCGGATACGGTCTGGTATGCCGATACATTGCGCGAAGATGTCCTGCGCCGTGATTTCACCGTCAACGCCATGGCTATGGATTGCCGCGGCGATATTTACGACTACGTCGGCGGTCAGAAGGATTTGCGCAAGAAACGGCTGGTTACCGTCGGCAATCCGGTCCGCCGTTTCCAGGAAGACGCCCTGCGGCTGTTCCGGGCCTGCCGCTTTGCGGGGCAGCTCGATTTCATGGCCTCGAAAGATCTCGTCAAAGCCATGCCCCAGGCCTTTGGCCGCGTCCACGGCCTGTCCCTGGAACGAGTCGTCAACGAAATGGACCGCCTCATGGTCACGCCGGCGGCGTACCGGGGACTGGACATCCTCGTCCGCACCGGCCTCGGCGCCTGCTCATGCCGCCAGAAGGTGAACGGCTGTTATGAATCCGTGCCGATACTGCCGGAATTGAGTCATCTGCCCGACACGCCGCAGTCGAAACCGTTCCATCTCTTCGATGCCTGGGTACATACCCTGGCGACCGTCGCCAACACGCCGCCGGATCTGACCATCCGCTATGCAGCCTTGTTTCATGATGTTGCCAAAGGCCTGCCCGGTATCCGCGGCGTCCATAAGGGCCGCTATACCGATTACGGCCACGATGCCAAGGGCGCAGAACTGGCCGAAGCCATCCTGCTGCGCTGGCACAAGAAACCGGCCTTTGCCCAGCGCGTGGCCTGGCTGGTCAAGACGCATATGAAATTCCATTTCTTTGCCAATACGGCCGAAGGCGACGTCGAGAAATGGCTTCGCCATGAAGCCCTCGATGGCCCTTTCCATCGGACAGAAGAACTCGTCGAAGCCGTCGGCCAGGCTACGGCCGTGGCCTGCGGCGATATTTTAGGCTGCGGCCATGCCGACGCCAGCACAGAAGGGACGGAATCCTTCGGGGCTTATATGGCCATGCTGGCTGAGTCCATGCCAGTCAGTACCAAGGACCTGCACTACGACCGACGGATTCCCGACGCGTGCGGCCGCCGTACAGGCGACTGCCTGCGGATCCTCTTGAAGCGGGTCCAGAACCAGGACCTGGAAAATGAGGCTGATGTACTGGCCGATGCAGCCCGGCGCTGGATGAAGCGCCATGAAGGGGAAGGGCATCATGAATAAAAATGAAAAGAACCTGACCCATCGCATTTGCAGCCGCATGGTCATTTGCATGGCTATTTTGGCGGCCATCGGCTTTGGCACCGTTACCCGCTTGTTTATAGAGCAAGTCATCCATCATGACAAAAACGTGGCCTCTGCCCAGGAACAGAGTCAGATTGAACGGAACCTGCAATCGCCGCGGGGCATGATCCTCGACCGCAATGGCAAGGTCCTGGCCATCAGCGAGATGTCCAAGTCACTCTATGCCGACCCGACCATGCTCAATGAAGACCCGGCCATGGTAGCCGATTTACTGGCGCCTTATCTCCGCATCTCGAAGGATGAAATCGAACGGCGCCTGAAAGAAGATACGGCCTTCGTCTGGCTCGACCGACAGATGGACCACGAAAAATATGAAGCTGTCGAATCGCTCATCAAGGAAGAAAAGCTGCACGGCCTGGCTTTCCGCGATGAAAACCGCCGTTTCTATCCGAACGGTTCGATGGCTGCCCAGGTCATCGGTTTTGTCGGTGAAAATGACCACGGCCTGGAAGGCCTGGAAATGATGCTGGACGATGAAATTCGCGGCAGCAAACAGACTTTCCGCCTGCAGACCGATAACCATAACATCCCTGTCTTTTCGTCAGCCCTGGAACGGATCCTGCCCAACAAGGAACGGTCCGTCTGCCTGACTTTGGACAGTACCATCCAGTACGTCGCCGAAAAGGGCCTGGACGGCATCATGGCCCGCAGTCATCCTCAAGGTGCATCCATTATTGTCATGAATCCTAAGACCGGTGAGATATTGGCTATGGCCAGCCGGCCTACGTATGATCCCAATGATTACAGTAAGGGAAATAAAGAAGCTTACAAGAACCGGGCTGTCGTCAATGTTTACGAACCGGGATCGACTTTTAAGCCCCTTATGGCCGCTGCCGCCCTGGATTCAGGGAAATGGCATATCGGCGATGTCTATCACGACACAGGCTCCGTCCACGTCGCGGACCGGACGATTTACAACTGGGACCACAAGGGCATGGGCGACGTGACCTTGCGGGAAATCATCATGTATTCCATCAATACCGGCATGGCCCACGTCGCCGTGACGACAGGCGGCAAGACGCTGACCGATTACGCCCGCCGCTTTGGCTTCGGGACGATTACGGGCATCGAATTGTCCGGTGAACAAGAGGGCATCCTGTTCGATCCCGATAAGATGTCCATCGTCGATACAGCCACGATGGGCATTGGTCAGAGCGTCGCCGTCACGCCCCTTCAGATGGTACAGGCCTTCAGTGCCATCGCCAATGAAGGCCGCATGATGAAACCTTTCCTGGTCAAGGAAATCGATAATCCTGACGGTTCCATTTATAAAAAGACAGAACCGACAGAAGTAAGGCAGCCCATCAATGCCGGTACGGCTGAAACGATTAGCAAGTTCATGGGCGAAGAAGTCGCTATCGGCGGCGGCCAGAGCGCCAAAATCGAAGGCTATCGCTTTGGCGGCAAGACCGGCACGGCCCAGAAGAAGACCGAAGACAGCACGGGCTACGCCGAAGGCCAGTATGTCGGCTCCTTCATCGGCTTTGGTCCCTTGGAAGACCCGCAGTTCCTGGTCCTCATCGTCGTCGATGACCCGCAGGGCGTCTATTACGGCGCCCAGGTCGCTGCGCCGGTCTTCAAGGAAATGATGACCGAAATCGTCCGCATGAAAGGCATCCGTCCGACGGAAGCGATGGACCAGAAACCGCTGGGTCCCGTAGTCATGACGCCGGCTCATGCCATTCCGCCCGTCCATATTTCCAGTGATGGCGTCCTCATGCCGTCTTTCATCGGCTGGAGTACGAGGGAAGTCAACGACTGGCTCAATGAAGCGGGCTTAGGCTTTATCCCCAAGGGGATGGGGAAGGCCATCCAGCAATCGCCGCAGGCGGGCAGTTATGCACCGCAGGGCAGTAATGTCACCGTTATTTTCAAACGGAATCCATAGAACAACAGGGGGAACTAGTTATGCAATTACTCAACGGCCGGGAAGTGGCCGCATTTCATCGCGAACGGGTGGAACGCCGCCTGGCCGATATCCAGGAAGAACTCCATATCCAGCCGGAACTGGCCATCATCCTCGTCGGGGATGATGCGCCGTCGGCCATGTATGCCAGATCCATGCAGAAGACGGCCCGGGCCGTCGGCTTGAAGGCAGAAATCTATCAGGAACCGGATTCCATCAGTGAAGTAGAGCTTTTATCGCTCATCGATAAGCTCAACGAACAGGCTTCTGTCTTCGGCATCCTGCCCATGATGCCCCTGCCGCGCCACTTGAACAGCCAGCGCATCATCGACTGCATCGACCCGAAGAAAGACGTCGATGGCCTGACCGATGTCAACATCGCCCATTTATATACGGGACGACCGGGGTTCGTGCCCTGTACACCGCGGGCAGTCATTGCCATCCTCGATTATTACCATATTTCTTTAAGTGGCAAGGATGTAGCCATCATCGGCCGCAGCAACGTCGTCGGGAAACCGCTGGCTCAGCTCTGCCTGAACCGCAACGCCACGGTCACGCACTGTCATACGCGCACGAAAGACCTGAAAGCCGTCTGCCGCCGGGCAGACCTGGTCATCGCCGCTGCCGGGAGAGCTGGTTTAGTGACAGGCGATATGATAAAACCCGGCGCTGTAGTCATCGACGTTGGCATCAACCGCGTCGATGGCAAGACCGTCGGCGACGTCGCTTTTGATGAAGCGGCTGCCGTGGCCGGGGCCGTGACACCCGTGCCGGGCGGTGTTGGCGCCGTGACGACGATGATGGTACTGGAAAACGTCGTCTGCGGCATCGCCCGGACAGAAACTATTTTATAAAAGTGAGGGAGTAATCTATGCATATCTTAGATAATTTCATGATTCATTATTTACGCCGCTTCGATAAACACTGCTTTACGGTACAACTTCACGACAAGACCTACACCATTGGTGAAGGCCAGCCGCTGTTCAACGTCATTATCCACAACGACATTCCGAAAAAGGAATTGCTGGCGTCGACGTCTCTGGCATTGGGCGAAGCATACATGCGTAAAGATGTCGAAATCCAAGGCGATTTGTTCACGGCTCTTCGCTGCTTCTTATCCCAGACGAGTCAGTTCTCGCTGGATAAATCCTTGTTCAAACGCATCCTCTATCCGTCGGAATCGAAATCGGCTCAGAAGAAACAGGTTTCGTCCCATTACGATCTGGGGAATGACTTCTATGCCAAATGGCTCGACCCGTCCATGAGCTATTCCTGCGCATACTTCAAGAATGAAGACGACAGCCTCGAACAGGCACAGCATAATAAAGTCCATTACATCCTGGAAAAACTCTACCTCAAAGAAGGCATGACCCTCCTCGATATCGGCTGCGGCTGGGGCTACCTGCTCATCGAAGCTGCCAAGAAATATGGCGTCAAAGGCTATGGCTGCACGCTCAGTAAAGAACAGTGGAAAAAAGGACAGGAACGCATTGAAAAACTGGGCCTCCAGGACCTGGTACAGATCGACCTCATCGACTACCGTGACCTCGTCGCCGAAGGCCGTCAGTACGACCGCATCGTCAGCGTCGGCATGCTGGAACACGTCGGCCGCTCCAATTATCCACTGTACATGGAAACAGCCAGCCACCTCTTGAAGGACGGCGGCATGTTCCTCCTCCATTACATCAGTGGCCACGACGAAAGCATCGGCAACCCGTGGATGCGCAAATACATCTTCCCGGGCGGAACCTTGCCGTCGCTCCGTGAAATCGTCAGCCTCGCTTACGACGATGACTTCCAGGTCATCGACGTCGAAAGCCTGCGCCGCCATTACTATAAGACCCTCATGTGCTGGTTCAATAACTTCCAGAACGTCCGCGATGAAGTCATCGCTGCCCGCGGCGAAGAATTCGCCCGCATGTGGGACCTCTACCTCTGCGGCTGCGCCGTATCCTTCTACATCGGCAACATCGACATCCACCAGATCCTCATGACCAAAGGCACCAAGAACGACCTGCCCATGACCCGTTGGTACTAGTAGGGGACGCCGTGTAGGGCGTCCCGCAGGTCGCAGGTCGCAGTTCGCAGTTCGCAGGGACGCCCCGCTGGCTCCCCTGATAGGGGAGCTGGCCGCCGAAGGCGGTCTGAGAGGTTGATTTTCTATTCACTACAAACTGAAAACTTAATACTCCCAAAGAGACTGTCGCACATGCGACAGTCTCTTTTTTTTACGAGCCACGAGCCACGAACCACTTTCACTCTCCTATATACGCGTAAAACGTATAACTATAGCTGCTTTGATGATAAAATAGCATAAATAGTATGCTTGACTTTTATATCTACAACGGCTATACTAAAAGTACAGAAAGCGTTAAACGTTATACGAATCCGGATGAATTATCTTTGAATAGTAGAAAAGGGGAGTGTCTCTTATGATTAAACAGATCGTGAAAACCTTAGACGGCAACGAAGCGGCTGCTGACGTTGCGTATAACTTTACTGAAGTCGCTACGATTTACCCGATTACTCCGTCGTCGCCGATGGCAGAACACGTCGACGTCTGGTCGGCCAATGGCCGCAAGAATCTCTTTGGCCAGCCCGTCAAATTAGTTGAAATGCAGTCCGAAGCCGGCGCTATCGGTGCCGTCCACGGCGCTTCGGAAACGGGCAGCCTCTGTTCGTCCTTTACGGCGTCGCAGGGCCTGATGCTGATGATTCCGGTCATGCATCGCCTGTCGGGCGAATTGAAACCGGTCGTCCTGCACATTGCCGCCCGTACCGTCGGGACCCACACCATGTCCATCTTCGGCGACCATTCCGACGTCATGGGCTGTCGCAACACGGGCTGGGCTATGCTCTGCAGTGCCAGCGTCCAGGAATGTGCCGACCTGGCAGCCGTTGCCCATCTGTCAACCATCAAAGGCCGTGTTCCGTTCATGCACTTCTTCGACGGCTTCCGCACATCCCACGAAATCCAGAAAATCAAGATGCTGCCGGCTGAAGAACTGGGCAAACTCATCGACCGCGATGCTCTCTATCATTTCAAACACACCGGCCTGAACCCGGAACATCCGGTTATGCGCAGTACCGTTACCAACCCGGATATGTTCTTCCAGTCCCGCGAAGCCAATAACCCCTGGTATCAGCGCCTGCCCTACATTGTCCAGGACTACATGGACCAGATCAGCGAACTGACGGGCCGTCCGTACCACCTCTTCGATTATTACGGCGCTCCTGACGCAGAACATGTCGTCATCGCCATGGGTTCTGTCACCGGTGCCATCCAGGAAACTATCGACAAGCTCTGCAAAGAAGGCAAGAAAGTCGGCTTCATCCAGGTCCACCTCTATCGTCCGTTCTCGCTGGAACACTTTATGAAAGCCATGCCTGACACGGTTCGCACGATTACCGTCATGGACCGCACGAAAGAACCGGGCGCCCTGGGCGAACCGCTCTACGAAGATGTCTGCGCAGCCATGTCCCACGTCAAACAGGACGTCACCGTCCTGGCCTGCCGCTATGGCCTGTCGTCGAAAGACGTACCGCCGGCATCGATCAACGCCGTCTTCACCAACATGGATTCGCTCCAGCCGAAGAACCACTTCACCCTGGGCATCATCGACGATGTTACCCATCATTCCCTGGCCGACGTACCTATCACAGTCGACACGGAAGGGACCATCAGCTGCAAGTTCTGGGGCTTTGGCTCGGACGGTACGGTTGGCGCCAACAAGAATTCCATCAAGATCATCGGCGACAACACGGATATGTATGTCCAGGCTTACTTTGAATACGATACCAAGAAATCCGGCGGCGTCACCAAATCGCACCTGCGCTTTGGCAAGAAACCAATCCGGGCTACGTACTATATCAAAGCGGCGGACTTCCTGGCCTGCCATAAACAGGCATACATGGGGACTTACGATATTGTCAGTGAAATCAAGGACGGCGGCATCTTCCTGCTCAACTGCAGCTGGGATAAAGACGACGTCGCCAACCACCTCAGTAATAAAGTAAAACGCCAGCTCGCTTCCAAGCACGTCCGCTTCTATATCATCAATGCCACCAAGATCGCCGAAGAAATCGGCCTGGGCAGCAACCGCACCAATACGGTCCTGCAGGCAGCTTTCTTCAAACTGGCAAACATCCTGCCCATCGACGATGCCGTGAAATACATGAAAGACGCCATTGCCAAGACCTATCTGGCCAAAGGCGAACAAGTCATCGCCATGAACCAGGCTGCCGTCGACCGCGGCATTTCGGATATCGTCGAAGTCACTGTACCGGAAGCCTGGAAAGACCTGCCGTCTGACCCCGTCGTCGAAGATACCCGCGATATTCCGGAATTCATCAAGAAAGTCGTCGAACCGGCTAACCTGCAGCTCGGTGATACCATCCCGGTCAGTGAATTCGTCCCCTATGCCGACGGTTCCTACCCCCTGGGCACGACGAAATATGAAAAACGCGGCATCGCATCGACCGTTCCTGAATGGGACCTGGAAAAATGCGTCCAGTGTAACCGCTGCTCCCTGGTCTGCCCGCACGCCGCTATCCGTCCGTATCTGGTAACGGCTGACGAAAAAGCCAAGGCTCCGGCTGACTTCAAGACCAAGAAGGCCATCGGCAAGGGCCTGGAAGACTATGAATTCCGCATCCAGGTTTCGCCGCTCGACTGCTACAGCTGCAGTGCCTGCGTCAATGCCTGCCCGGCTCAGGCCCTGACCATGAAGCCGCTGGAAACGCAGCGTCATGAAAGCGTCGACTGGGATTATGCCCAGACACTCCCTGAAAAACATACGACTCTCGATAAATTCTCCGTCAAAGGCAGCCAGTTCCATCAGCCGCTCCTCGAATTCAACGGCGCATGTGCAGGCTGTACGGAAACGGCATATATGAAAATCCTGACCCAGCTCTTCGGGCCGCGCATGATCGTCGCCAATGCTACGGGCTGTACCCAGGCTTGGGGCTCGGCAATGCCCAGCATCCCGTACACGACGAACTGCGAAGGCTTCGGGCCGGCCTGGTCGAACTCGGTCTTTGAAGACAACGCAGAATTCGCCCTCGGCATGTCCCTGTCCATGGAACAGCAGCGCGATGCTATCCGCATTAAATCGGAAGAACTCCTGGGCCTGACTGACGGTGCCCTCCACGACGCCATCAAAGCCTGGATCGATTCCATCGGCGTCGCTAACGAAGGCGAAGTCACAGAAGGCATTAGCCGGACGTACATCAAAGAATTGATGGCTGCTCATCTCACCGGCCGGGCTGCAGACTTGCAGAAAGAAATCCTGGCTCATAAAGAACACATCATCAAGAAGACCATCTGGATGTATGGCGGCGACGGCTGGGCTTACGATATCGGCTACGGCGGTCTGGACCACGTCCTGGCTATGAACGCCAACGTCAATATCATGCTCGTCGACACGGAAGTCTACTCCAACACTGGCGGCCAGTCGTCGAAAGCTACGCCAATCGGTGCTGTCGCCCAGTTCGCTGCATCGGGCCGCAAGTTCAACAAGAAAGACTTGGGCCGCCTGCTCATGACCTATGGCCATATCTATATCGCCCAGGTCGCCCTCGGCGCTGACCCGAACCAGCTCATCAAAGCCATCAAAGAAGCAGAAGCCTACAATGGCCCGTCCATCATCATCGCCTATGCACCGTGCATCAACCACGGCATCAAAGGCGGCATGGGCAACGCTCAGCACGAAATGAAACGCGCCGTAGACTGCGGTTACTGGCACCTCTATCGCTACAACCCGCTGCTCAAGAAAGAAGGAAAGAACCCCTTCATCCTTGACTCCAAAGAACCTCAGCAATCCTTCCGTGAATACCTCATGGGTGAAACGAGATATGCTGCCCTGACGAGAACCTTCCCGGATATCGCCGAAGAACTCTTTGCCAAGGCCGAAGAATTCGCTAAGAAGAAATACGAAACTTATAAGGAATTGGCTGATAAATAGGTAAAACACGCTAATGCCATATACACACCCGAAAACAGGGCTGCCCCAAAAGGCGGCCCTGTTTTCGCACACTCGGACTCAGATGCGGCAGAGCCGCAACAGACTCAAAAGAAGGACATCGCATCGGGATGCCCTCGGTTTGTGGGGAAGAACCCCATCGCCGCAAGCGGCACCTCCCCTTCACAGGGGAGGCAAGTAGCGCCCCTAAGAAGGGGAGCTGTCAGCGCAGCTGACTGAAGGGTTCTTTATAGGAGAAATGCGAAGCGAGCTCGTGTCGCACACTCGGACTCAGATGCGGCAGAGCCGCAACAGACTCAAAAGGACGACATCGCCTCGAGAAGCCCTCGGCTCGTGGGGAAGAACCCCACCGCCGCGATGTGACACCTCCCCTTCACAGGGGAGGCAGAAGGCGCCCCTGTGAAGGGGAGCTGTCAGCGCAGCTGACTGAGGGGTTCTTTATAGGAACAATGCGAAGTAAGTTTGTGTTGAAAAAATATTTTAAGTTATATCAGGAAGGAGCGAAACTAATGCCGTACAATTATGCAAATCAAAATAAAGAAATTGCTAGAAAACTTCGGAAAACTATGACTAAAGAAGAACGGCATTTGTGGTACGATTTTCTTCGCAGCTATCCCATTAAGTTTTATCGTCAGCGTCGTATTGACCGATATATTGTTGACTTTTATTGTGCACAGGCACAACTCGTCATCGAATTAGACGGTGGGCAGCACTATGATGAAGCCGGTATGAAGTCAGATCAGGAACGGACAGCTGTATTGGAATCCTATGGGCTACATGTTATAAGATTTACAAATCTTGAAGTACAAAGAACATTTTCGGCTGTTTGTGAAGTTATTGATCAATATGTCCAAAAAAAACTTCCAGATAAGACACTTTTGTAAAATTCTTAGTTCAGAAGGGAAGAACCCCACCGCCGCGATGTGGCACCTCCCCTTCACAGGGGAGGCAATGTGTCTTTCAAATTCTCCTTTTTTTGTGATAAAATAAAAGAAAAAAGCAGGTGATAGTGTGAAGAGAATATGGCTCATCCGTCATGGCGAAAGTATTGCCAATGCCGGCGAAGCGACGCAGGATCATCGCAATATTCCTTTGTCGGAATTGGGGCTCAAGCAGGCGCAGGCCTTGGCCTTACAGATTCCTAAGAAACCGGACCTGATTGTCACGTCGCCTTATCTTCGGGCGCAGCAGACGGCCATGTGTACGATCGGGCGGTTTCCTGATACGGTGACGGGGATTTGGGATTGTGTCCATGAATTTGTTTATTTGGCACCGGCGACGTGTGTCGGGACGACGTCGCAGCAGCGGCGGCCGCGGGTCATCAATTATTGGCGCAAACTCGACCCGGACTATGTCGACGGCGAAGGGGCCGAAAGTTACCGCCAGCTCATCGGGCGCATTGAACGGACCTTATCTCTGCTGCAGCGGCGGCCGGAGCAATTCATACTGGTCTTTACGCACGCCCAGTTTATCCGCAACCTGCTCTTGGTCTATGAAAATCCGGGCAGGCCTGTAGAAGAATACATGGCCGCTTTCCGCCGCAGCCGCCCGGTCCATAATGGACAGATTGTTGAAATTACGATGTAAAGGAGAAATTACCATGGAATTACAATATGGACCCAATAAAATCTGGATGGAAAATGAAGCTGGAACGGTCGTAGCTGAAGTAGACTTCGTCGAACGGGAAGACGGCAATTACGACATTGTCCACACCTTTGTCGACGATAGCCTGCGCGGCCAAGGTGCCGCTGGCAAACTCGTCAAAGCCGCAGCTGACGAAATACGGCGGCGCCATAAAAAAACAGCCACCAGCTGCTCCTACGCCGACGCCTGGTTCCGCCGTCACAAAGACGAACAGGATTTGCTTGGTTGAGGGCTTGTCGCACGAAGGCTTCTGCCATCATGCGAGGTCCCTTTCTCTTTATAGTTTGTAGCACGGAGTTTGTAGTTTGTAGAAGCAGGGGTTTAAATTTTTTACCATTTGCTGCAAACTAAAAACTACAAACTTAAAACTCAAAAAGGCGCTGTCTTCATGTGACAGCGCCTTTTTTTACCGAAGGACTTTCACCCGTTCTTCGATGGGGACTTTTACGATGGGTTTTGGCGGTTCTGTGGGATGGCCGAAGGGCATCTGGGCGATGAGCTGCCATTCTTTGGGAACGCCTGTGAGTTTTTTGACTTCGTCGTCGATGAGGGGGTTGTAGTGCTGGAGGTTGACGCCGAGTCCCAGGTCGGTCAGGGCGGTCCAGACGGCGAACTGCATCATGCCGTTGGCCTGATGGGCCCAGATGGGGAAGTTCTTGGCGTAGAGCGGGAACTGGGAGGCCATGTTGTCGACGATGGTCGTGTCGTCGAAGTAGAGGACCGTGCCATAGGCTGCGGCGAAGGAGTTGATCTTGGCTTCCGTCGTGGCGAAGTTGGCTGGCGGGACGATTTTGCGGAGCGTATCCATGGTGATTTTCCAGATGGCGTCGTGCGTTTCGCCAAAGGCGATGACGGCTTTGCCGGACTGCATGTTGAAGGCCGACGGTACTTCGCGGATGACGTCTTCGATGGTCTTGGTAATGGTTTCCTGGGGAATCGTGACGTCTTTGCTGAGGGTGTAGTTCGTGCGTCGGTTGCTGACGGCTGTGATGAAGTTGGTCATAAGAGCACCTCCTGAATTTACAAATTATTTACTAATTGATAGTGGTTATTAGTTATTTATTGGCTAAAGTATATCATAGTGAAGAAAAGAAGTCAAGAATCATAACCCCTTGACAGCAAGGCTTTTTTCATGATATTATTTATACATTGCGTAAGCAAAATTTAATTTCTTGAATTACTAATATGAGGTGATGTAGAAAATGGCAACGAGGAGAGACCCGCGTTTTAAGGAATGTCGCCGGTTCGGAGTTAATGTGTACGGACACCCTAAGGCATTAAAACGCGTACGTAAAGATCAGCGTCAGAAAAAAATGTCTGAATATGGCACACAGTTATTGGAAAAACAGAAACTTCGCGCATACTACAATTTGCTCGAACGTCAGTTTGTCCGTTATTATGATAAAGCCAAGAAGATGGAAGGCGTTACTGGCCAGAACATGCTGAAATTGCTGGAATGCCGTTTGGATAACCTGGTATACCGTATCGGTTTTGCAAACTCCATTCGCCAGGCACGTCAGATGGTCAACCACGGCCACATCCTGGTCAATGGCAAACGCTGCGACATCCCGTCGGCACACGTTAAAGTTGGTTCCGTTATCGCTTTGAAAGAAGCTTCCCGTTCCAACGAAATGTACAAAAAATCTTTCCAGGAATTGAAGACTTTCGATGTACCGTACATCGAAAAGAACTTCGACGGCTTTGAAGGCACACTTACCCGTATGCCCGAACGCGACGAAATTCCGGTAGAAATCAACGAAACACTTATCGTCGAATTGTACTCCAAATAAGAGCTGTTTGATGATAGCAAAAAAGGCGCTGTCGCATGAAGACAGCGCCTTTTTTTAGGGGTTAGCAGTTAGTGGCTAGCTGATGATTTTATAAAACAAGGGACTACGCATGGTGATATGAGACTGCATGCGATAGTCCCCTTTTTTTGTTTGATGTTAAAGGCAACCTCTCAGACCGCCTTCGGCGGTCAGCTCCCCTATAATGGGAGCCTTTCGTCAAACATTCATGTCACGAGTCACGGAGCCACGAACCACGAGCCACGAACCACGAACCTACCGTCCTTCAGAGAAGTCCAGGCCTTTGTCGGTGGCGTAGTATGTGCCTGGCTTTTCACCGGCTTCTACGTAGCCTTTTTGCATCAGGTCGTCGATGAGGGCCAGGTCCGGTGTTCCGGGAGCGAACATTTCTTCCGGCGTTCCTTCTTCGCGTTCGACGGCGGCGATGAGGGCGGCTTCTTTGTCGTCTGTCGTCGGTGCTTTTTGGACGTACGTCAGGTCGGGCAGGAACATGGGGTATTCCTTGTGGGCCAGGAGAAAGAAGCGGCCTATGGCGATGGCCTGGCTCAACAGGTTGCCTTCTTCGGTCTGGATATCCATTTCATCGCAGATGACGTCGAGCTGGTTCGACGGGAAGTGATAGAGTTTCTTGGCGACTTCCAGTGTATCGGCATAGCAGAAGGCCGGTGCGTCGATGCCGTAGATGTGCAGGGCGTGGGTCAGGCAGCCCATGACGAAGGGCGCGTTGTGGGCGACCAGGGTCTGACCTTCGATGAGGTTTTTCAGGCCGGCCTGCCAGTATTCGCCGAATTCATCGGCCTTGGAGAGTTCGTCCCACTGATAGCGGCCTTTGACGGCAGACAAGTTGTTTTCTGGCGGACGGACGTAGAAGTAACGCGTATCTTTCAGTTCGCCGTGGTCGAATTCAGCCAGGGCCAGGAGACAGACGGAATAGGGCTGTTCGTTGGCCAGTTCCAGGGCGACGGCCGTGAAGTGCTGCGGGAAGCGGCGCAGTTTCCCTTTTTCTTCGATGGGATATTTGTAATAGCCGTCATTGGGCTTGATGTCGTACTGGTGCAGGTTGGCGACTTTGACGTGTTCCTTCTTGGCCAGTTCCTGCTGGACCTTCGCCTTGCGATGGCGCTTGCGCAGGGCCGACGTGAGGGAATAGAGGACGGCAGCGATGAAGACGATAGTGACGATCGTCGTAATGATGTGGATCAGGGAATCCATGGAATATCAAATCCTTTTCAATAATTTTTGAGCCTTATTCTTGGAAGAAATTCATGTCGTAACAGGCCCGGAAAGCGCGGTTGGCCGCATTGCCGTTGGCCGACAGGCGGTCTGTCGTCTTGACTTCCGGATTGGGCAGGGACAAGGTGGATACGACGTTGCCCTGCAAATCGTAGCCGACATCGCCGAGAGTCTGTGTTTTTACGGTCTGGGCTTTAAAATTGTAGAAGAAATTGTTATCATAACCTTGGACCGTGTTGTTGGCATAGTCATAGGTCACGACCGTAGCCCGGATGATGTAGTACGGCGGATCGTAGCGGACGGACTGGATGGTGTTCATGTCGATATACGATTCGGTCGTGTCATCGTGGCCGACCTGGACGAAGCGGGGGTTGTCATCGAGAAATGTGGCGGATGCCATGAAACTGAAGACGCAGGCAAATGTGACTGCCAGAGCGGCAATTTTTTTGAACATAAGACATACTTCCTTTCCCTGTCTCTTCCAATCGAGGCAGTTTATACATATATTATATCGGAATCATGAAACATTACAAGAACGTATATTTTTCAAGTAGGACTTTTGCCCTTTCGGGTCGAATAATATAAGATAGAAGAGGTGATCATATTGGATGTGATATATATTGGCCTGCCTTTCTTCTTTTGGCAGGAAGATGAGTCGGAGCACGGCCTCGATGTCCACGTGACGGAAGGCTTCCAGAAGCTGGGTTTCCACGTGTACCCCCTCAATGCCGGCGACGACGCGGAAGAAATCTGTTCGGCTTATAATTGGCATACATCCTTTGTCGATGAAGACGAGGACATTACGCCGTCGGAAGAATTCATTTCAGAGCATGTCTTGTGGGACGATTTTCGCCTGCTCTATATTTCGGCAGCTGCGGCCACGTCGGAAGACGAATACACGCAGTTCGTCTGTCATACGGCAGAGTTCGCCAAAGAGAGCGGCCTCGTCGTGGCAGCGGAAGTCGTCGACGGCGACAGCGACGATGAAGACCCGTATCCCTGGCGCGATAAGGCGACGGTCCTCTGGTCCCGCAGCGATATCCTGCCATCGGGAGGTCCGGCCTGTGCCGTGCGCCTGGCCCTGGGCAGGGGCATCACCGTTGCCAGCCAGAGCGAAGAACGGACCTATGACGTCCAGGTCGTCAGTGAATGTTTCATCCCTTCGTTTTTACAAGGATTGCTGGAAGGGCGCGATCCCTTTTCCATCATAGAATCTTATGTATCTTAAGTTAGGAGGTTATTTATCTTGAACAGTAAAAAAATGGAAGAACATCCTTTGCGGGCGGCCATTCTCACTATCAGCAACAGCCGCACTTTTTCAGACGATACGAACGGCCTGCTCATCCAGTCGGCCCTGGCCAATTACGGTCATCAGGTCGTCGATTATCAGATCGTCAAAGACGACAAGGCCGAAATCGAACGCCATCTTCATGAATGGGTATGCAGCGTCGACCTGGTCATCACCAGCGGCGGTACGGGCATGGCCAAGCGCGACGTGACCATCGAAACGGTAGAAGCCCTGTTCGATAAGAAAATCCCGGCTTTCCAGTCGATGATGACGTATTTCGCCTATCGCCGGGCCTGCGGCGTCCAGGCCATGGCCTACCGGACGACGGCCGGTATCATCCACCAGTGCCAGGTCTACTGCCTGCCGGGCCTGCCGAGCCTCATCAAGATTGGCATGGAAAAGGTCATTTTGCCGGAAGTCTTTCATTTGTATTCGGAAATCAAGAAGTAAATGGATACGTCTAAAATCATACTTGTTACCGGCGGGGCGCGGAGCGGTAAGAGCGCCTTTGCCGAACGCTATGCTGCCGCCCTTCCCGGGCGGCATGCTTATGTCGCGACGGCCCGCATCTTCGATGAAGAAATGGCCCAGCGCATCGCCATACACCGCAAGCGCCGCCCGTCGTCGTGGCAGACCTGGGAAATCCCACAGGGCCTGCCAGAGACGATGGAACGGCTGTGCCAGTCGTCGGACGTGGTCCTCGTCGACTGCCTGACCCTCTATTTTTCTAATTATCTCTTTGCCCACGACGGCGAAGACGACGAAGCTGTCATCGACGGAGCCCTGGCCGAACTGCAAGCGGTCCTGGCGGCTTTCCGCCAGGCCGGCGTGACGGCCGTCCTGGTCACTAACGAGCTGGGATGCGGCATCGTGCCCATGGAACACGTGAGCCGCCTGTATCGCGACCTCATGGGCAAGATCAATCAGGCCGCTGCGGCCGAAGCCGATGAAGTCTACTTATCGGTCTGCGGTATTACGACGGAACTGAAGCATCAGGCTGTCTGCCTGCCGGAGGTGAAGTCATGAAGGCCTTTCTCATTGCCCTGCAGTTCTTATCGCGCATCCACCTGGCTTCGCAGAGCGTCTGGCGTGATGAAGATTTCGGCCGGTCCGTCCTGTTCTTCCCCCTCGTCGGCTTGATCATCGGCCTGCTTTTGGCGGCGCTCTATTGGGCGTCGTCTTTCCTTTTTGACGCCTTTGGCCGGTCGGCCCTGGTCGTCGCCTTCTGGTTCTACCTGACCGGCGGCCTCCACGCCGACGGCTATATGGATACGGCTGATGGCCTCTTTTCCGGCCGCAGCCGCGAGCGGATGCTGGAAATCCTCAAGGACAGCCGCGTCGGCGCCGGCGGTGTGACGGCTTTCGTCTTCCTGGTCCTCTTGAAGGTAGCCTTCCTCAGTCAGCTGGCACCGGAAGCAGCCCTGCCGGCCCTCGTCGGTATCCCGGCAGCGGCCCGCTTCGGGACTTTGATCAGCATCTTCCAATTTCCCTATGCCCGCAAGCAGGGGCTGGGCCGGGCCTTCGTCACTTACGCGCCGGCTCATACTGTAGAGAAAGCCCTGGTCCTGGCCCTGGTGCCGGTCTTTTTCTGCGGACCTTTTTATCTGGCCCTCTTAGGGGCGGCCATGCTCCTCTCTTTGTGGGCCAACTGCCGCATCAGCCGCAAGCTGGGCGGCGTCACGGGCGATACGTATGGCGCCGTCCTCGAGGGCATCGAAATGGCCCTGCTCCTGATGACGGCCGTCGGTAGCAAGCTGGCCGATTTCTTGTTATAATGGGATGGCACGAATGTTGAAATACTTATAGGGAACTTACGGAGGATTACGATGATAAAATTATATTTAGCACGTCATGGCGAAACAGAAGGCAATGTCCAGCAGTGGTATCAGGGGTCGACCGACGTCCCCCTCAATGAACACGGCCTGGAACAGGCCAGGTGCCTGGGTGAATTTTTCCGCCATGTCCATCTCGATGCCGTCTACAGCAGCACGCTCCAGCGCGCCAAGGTGACGGCCGAATGTGTCGCTGCGCCGCATCATCTGGATGTCGTCGCTTACGATGAATTGAAGGAAGCCGATTTCGGCGTCTGGGAAGGCCATACGTATCAGGAAATCACGACTCAGTGGCCAGGCGAACTGGAAGCGGTCTATGCGTCGGACGGGACCTTGCCGGCCCGGGGCGGCGAATCGTTCTGCCAGGTCCGGGACCGGACATTGAAGAAGACGCGGGAAATCTTGTCGCATCACAAGGACGGCGACAGCGTCTTCATGGTATCCCACGGGGCGGCCATCCGCTGCCTGCTCTTCGGCCTGCTGGGCCTCGATATGAAGCGCATCTGGTGCTTCCAGCAGTTCAACACAGCTTTTAACATCATCGAATATTACGGCGACCGCAATGTCATGACCCTCATGAACTGCACGCAGCATCTGGAAGGCCTGACGGGGTACCAGCCCCAGTGGGACAAGATGCCGTCATTATAAGGAGGCATCATGGCAAAGACAATGCGCCTCGACAAGCTCCTGGGCCATACGGGCTGGGGGACGCGGCGGGAACTCAAGGAATTGTGCAAAGGCGGGCACGTGACTGTCAATGGCGCCGTCTGCCGCGACAGCAGCCAGAAAATCGACCCGGCAGCCGATGCCGTTGCCGTCGACGGTCAGGCCGTCCATTATGAAGAGTCTATTTATCTCATGCTCTACAAGCCGGCCGGCGTCGTGTCGGCTACGGAAGACAACGTGTCGCCGACGGTCATCGGCCTCTTGCCGCGCCAGTACCAGGGGGCCGGCCTCTTTCCCGTAGGCCGCCTCGACAAGGATACGACGGGCCTCCTGCTCATCACTAATGACGGGACCTGGGCTCATGGCATTACGTCACCGAAGAAGCATACCGATAAGATATACGACGCCGTCGTCGAAGGGGATATCCCTGAAGATGTAGGGGACCGCTTTGCCAGCGGCATCGTCCTCGACGATGGCCTGCACTGCCTGCCGGCCAAAGCTGTCCAGACCGGCCCCCGGTCCCTGACGGTCGTCGTCCAGGAAGGGAAGTTCCATCAGGTCAAGCGCATGTGCGCCGCTGTCGGCCTGAAAGTCGTCCAGCTGCACCGCCGCTCCATCGGCAGCGTCGTCCTCGATGACGGTTTGGAGCCAGGCCAGTTCCGGCCCCTGACCGATGAAGAACGGGAAGCGTTGCGCAGCTAGAGCCGGTGATTTGCAATTTTATCTTTTCAGCCAGTGGAAAATATGGTATTATAAAATATGATTGAATTACTATAGGGTGATAGGGGGATACTATGATAGAACAACGAATCGCCCGCCTGCGCGCTTTTCTCCAGGAACACGATGCAGACGGCGTCATTATCGTCCAACCTGAAAACCTGCGCTACTTCAGTGCCTTTACGGGTGGTGAAGGGGCACTGGTCATCGGCCTGGACCAGGCCGTCTTATGGACTGATTCCCGCTATACGGAACAAGCTGCCAACCAGTCCGGGGCGTGGTACGATATCAAGAACCACCACAATGCCTTATCGGCTTCCATCCGTTCGTCACTGAACGACATGGAAATCGGCGTGGCAGCGTATGAAGAAAATTTCCTGACCCATTTCATGTACGAAAATATTTCCGACGGAGCCTTATGCGGCTTCCTGCCCTGCGATTTGACCAGCCTGCGGGCGGTGAAGGAACCGTATGAGCTGAAAGCGACGCGCAAGGCCAGCAACATCGCTGATCGGGCCTTTGCTGATTTATTGCCGTACATCAAGCCCGGTGTCACCGAAAAGGAACTGGCTGCCCGCCTGGAAAGCAATATGCTGCTCTTAGGCTCGGAAGAAAAGTCCTTTACGACTATCGTCGCATCCGGCAAGCGCTCGGCCATGCCCCATGGTACGGCCAGCCCGAAAGTCGTCGAAGCCGGCGGTTTCGTCACCTTTGATTTCGGCGCCGTCTGGGAAGGTTACCATTCGGATATCACCCGGACTGTCGTCGTCGGCAAGGCATCGCAGGCCCAGAAGGATTTCTACAATCTTATCCTGGAGGGCCAGAAGCTGGGCGTATCGCTCATCAAGGCCGGCGTTTCCCGCCGCGAAGTCGATTTTGCCGTGCGCAACTACTTCGCCCGCTATCACGTCAGCCAGTATTTCACTCATTCCCTGGGCCACGGTACGGGCCTGGAGATCCACGAACAACCGGTCCTGTCGCCGCGTTCGACAGGCGTACTCGAAGAGAATATGATAGTCACGGTAGAACCGGGACTGTACATAGAAGGCAAGTTTGGCGTCCGCATTGAGGATTCCGTTGCCGTTACAGCCAACGGCTGTGAAATTTTAACCAAAACACCCAAAGATTTGATGGAGCTGTTATAGGAGGAGTTTACACATGATTACAAGTAATGATTTCAGACCAGGCGTAACTATCGAAATCGATGGCCAGGTATGGCAGGTCGTTGAATTCCAGCATGTAAAACCGGGTAAAGGCGCTGCTTTCGTCCGCGCTAAGATCAAGAACCTCGAAACGGGCGCTGTTGTTGAACGTACCTGGAACGCTGGCGAAAAAGTACAGGACGGCCACGTCGACCGCCGCCAGATGCAGTACCTCTATGAAAACGAAGGCATGTACTGTTTCATGGATAACGAAACATACGAACAGATCGAATTGAACAAAGAAAACCTCGGCGACGCTGTCCATTTCCTCAAAGAAGAAATGAACGTTTCCGTCATGATGTTCAAAGGCAAAGTCATCGGCATCGATCTCCCGGCTGCTGTCGAATTGAAAGTCGTCGAAACCGATCCCGGTGTCCGCGGTGATACAGCTACAGGCGGCAGCAAACCGGCTAAATTGGAAACGGGCTATGTCGTCAAAGTACCGCTCTTTATCAATGAAGGCGAAGTTCTCCAGATCGACACGAGAACCGGCCAGTATATCGGCAGAGCATAAGGTTAACGCAAGTCGTTAGCCGCCAGCCGCTAGCATAGGGTATCAAAGGGGCTTCGCACGTGCGACAGCCCCTTTTGTGGACTAAAGGGGTGATTCCCATGGAAACGACTGAAATAAATGAATGGGGGAGTATCCATATTTCCCAGCGCGTCATTGCCTCTATTGCGGCTCTGACGGCGGCCCAATCGGCCTATGTCGCTGATTTGGGGACGAATATCGCCGAAGTGGCAGCGGAAAAGTTGGGGCGTACCCTTCCGGGCCGCGGCGTCGACGTCTCTATCGACGGCCGGCGCATCGAATTGACGGTCCGCCTGGTCGTCCGCTATGGCTGCCGTATTCCCGACGTAGCCCTGGAAGTGCAGAAGTCCGTCAAGGATGCCGTCGAAAAGGCGACGGCCTGCACGGTTACGGCGGTCCACATCATTGTACAACAGTTAGTGTTTGGAGAGGAGGACCGCCATGGATGAGGAACAGGATTTTGCCTATGCCGTCCGTGCCAAGGCCCTGGGCCATATCGCCGAGACGGCCGGCCGCCAGGCCCCTGGCGTCGTCGCCATACGCAGCCGCAGCGCGGCCGTGACGGACGGCGTCGTCCATCTCCATCTGGCCGTCCGCGCCCGTTATGGCAGCGACCTGCACGGCCTGGCCCTGGATGTCCAGCAGCGGGCGGCTGAGGCCATCGACGCCATGGTCGAACCAGAGGGCCTTGATATTTCTGTTACCATTGAAGACCTGGCGGTACTGCCGGCTGAATAAAGTTATTACAGGAGGAAACTCGTGAGCAGACATAAAGCGCGCCAGCAGGCGCTCGAACTTTTATATTCCCGTGAATTCCACGGAGAAAATGATATCCAGTACAGCGAACAGGAAATCCTGGAAAATGATTACGTCACGACCGACGCCTTGACCGAAGACGGCCCGGAACTGAGTGATCAGGAACGCAATGACTATTGCACGTATCTCGTCGAAACGACGACGGAACACCGGGACGAACTGGATACGATCATCCGCTCCTTTGCCAAGGGCTGGGACATCGAACGGATGAACCGCACGGACCGCAATATACTGCGCCTGGCCTTGTGCGAACTCGTATACCCCAAGGAAAGCCTGGCGCCGTCCATCGTCCTCAATGAAGCGGTCATCCTGGCCAAGGAATTCAGCGGCGACAAGTCGGCGCGGTTCGTCAACGGCATTTTGGGCGCTTATGTAAGGTCCCAGGCCTGATGGACGTCTTTCTCGGCATCGATACCAGCTGTTATACGACGTCGCTGTGCCTCGTCGACGCGGCTTATGACGTCGTCGCCGACGAACGCATCATCCTGAGCGTCGCCAAGGGCGGCCGCGGCCTGTCTCAGTCCAACATGGTCTATCAGCATACGCGCAACCTGCCGGTCCTCTTTGAACGGCTGGCTGGCGTCCTGGCCAGTGCCCATATCCGGGCCATTGCCGTGACTGACCAGCCCCGGCGCCGCGATGATTCGTACATGCCCGCTTTCCTGGCCGGCCTCGGTTATGGCCGGGCCCTGGCCGCCGTTCTGGGCGTGCCCTTGTACCGCCTGAGTCATCAGGAAAACCATCTCCTCGCCGTCCTGCGCAGCATGGGCTATATCGGCAGCGAGCCGTTCTACGGCATCCACCTGTCCGGCGGGACGACGGACCTGCTGCGGGCCGTGCCCGATGAAAAAGGCCTCGATATCACCCGTATCGGCGGCACCAGCGACATCAGTGCCGGCCAGTTCATCGACCGCATGGGCGTCGCCCTGGACCTGCCCTTTCCGGCTGGCGTCCATGTCGACAAGCTGGCTCAGACGGTAAATCCGCCCGTCAAGGGAGCCCATGTCTTTTGCCGCGATGGCCAGGTCAGCTTTTCCGGGCCCGAATCGCAGGGCCAGCGGCGCATCGCCGCCGGTGGGGAAGACCCGGCCCTCCTTTGCAGCTGGACGCTGTCGACGGTCTGGCGCGGCTTGGAGAGCCTCCTCGATTACGCCGCTGCCGATGGCATGAAACATCTCGTCGCCGCTGGCGGCGTCATGTCCAATGGCTACCTGCGCCGGCAGATGAGCGATTATTGCCGCCGCCATCAGATAGACCTGAATCTGGCAGCCGACGGCTTCAGTGCCGACAACGCGTCGGGCGCCGCCTTCTGGGCTGCCGTACAGGAAGGGAAGAAATCATGAAATATGCATCGGTTACGGACGTCGTCCGCCGCATCAAAGATGATATCCACGGCGATTACCGCTTGCAGAGCATCGCTATGGAAGGCAACATCATCGGCCTCAAGCGGGCGTCGAACGGCCATTATTATATGAATATCCGCGATGATCAGTGCTCCATCCGGGCCATCGTCTTCCGCAGCCGCGTGACGGCAGCGGTCCGGGCCGTCCGCGAAGGGGACCATGTCGTCGTCATCGGCGCCGTCAACGTCTATGAAAAAGGCGGCGCCCTTTCCTTTATCATTGAACAGCTCTTTTCCCAGGGGACAGGGTCTCTGCAGGCCCAGTACGAACGCATCAAGAATGAACTGGCGGCTCAGGGCTATTTCGACAGCAGCCACAAGAAGGAGCTGCCGCGCTTTCCCTGGCGCATCGGCGTCCTGACGTCGAAGACCGGCGCCGTGCTCCACGACATCTATAAGATTGCCGGCGAGCGCAATCCTTATGCCGAAATCATCCTGCATCCCATCCCCGTCCAGGGCGACGGCGTCGATACGGCCATCGCCAAGGCCATCGGCGAGATGGGCCGGCGCAGGGACCTGGACGTCCTCATCGTCGGCCGCGGCGGCGGCTCCATGGAAGACCTGTGGTGCTTCAACAGCCCGGCTGTGGTCAAGGCCATTTACCATGCCAGCGTACCGGTCATTACGGCCATCGGCCATGAAACGGATACGACCCTGGCCGATTATGCCGCTGACGTGCGGGCGGCGACGCCGACCCACGCGGCCGAGATGGCTTTCTTTGACGTCAGCGAAGCGGAAATGGACCTGGCCGCACTGGCGGAACGGGCTTACGAACGGGTCATGGCCTGCATCGAAGACCGGCAGCGCTGGGTCGAACAGGCGGCGGGCCGGCTGAACCTGCAGCGCTACGATGCCTTCCTGGCCATGCGCGAAGCACGCCTGGCAGGCCTGATGGAACAGGCCGACCGCCAGCTGCGCCTCCATCTGGAACAGAAGCAGGGAAAGCTGAATACCCTGACGGCCTCCCTGCAGGCCCTGAACCCGGCAGACCTCGTGCGCCGCGGCTACGGCCAGCTCATGCAGCATGACAAGATCCTTACAGATATCCACAGCGTGTCGAAAGAGGCCCCGCTGACGATACAAGTCGTCGACGGGACGATTACGACGGCTGTTAAAGAGGTGGACATATATGGCAAGAACGACTGATAAATTGAAGAGTTTTGAAAGCAATTATGAAAAATTGGAACAGCTCGTACAGGAACTGGACGCACCGGACCTGACGCTGAAGCAGTCCCTCGATTTATATGAAAAGGCCATCAAATTATCCCAGTCCTGCGAAGGCGCCCTGGAATATGCCCGCCAGAAGGCCCAGGCCCTGGCCGATGTCCGGGCCGATAAGGACAGCAGCGACGATGCGCCGGCTGAAGGGGTGTTGGACTTATGACCTTCCAAGACTATCTGGCAGGACAGCGTAAGCGCGTCGACGATTACCTGTCCCACGTACTGACGACGGACCAGCCGCGTTTTTCCAGGCTCTATGAAGCCATGAATTACAGCCTCCTGGCCGGAGGCAAGCGCATCCGCCCGGTCCTTCTGCTGGCGACGGTCGAAGCCCTGGGACAGGATGCCTCTCCCTATACGGGACTGGCCTGCGCTCTGGAATGTATCCATACGTATTCCCTGATCCACGACGACCTGCCCTGTATGGATGACGACGACCTGCGCCGGGGCAAGCCGACGAACCACGTCGTCTACGGTGCCGGCCTGGCTACCCTGGCCGGTGACGGCCTGCTGACCTTTGCCTTCGAGCTCATGGCCAGCCAGAAAGGCATTGCACCGGACAAACTGAACCGCTGCATCGCCGTCATCGCCAGAGCGGCCGGACCGGCCGGCATGGTCGGTGGCCAGGCCTTCGACCTGGCTTCGGACGGCGACATGGCCATCGGCCGGGAAGGCATGGAACTCCTGCACCGTTCCAAGACGGGCGTCATCTTCAAGGCGGCCATCGACATGGCAGCCATCGTCGCCGATGCGTCGCCGCAGCAGCGGCAGGCCCTGGAAGCCTATGCGTCGTATATGGGCCTGACTTTCCAGATCACCGATGATATCCTCGATGTCGTCGGCGATGAAGCTTTGCTGGGCAAACCCGTCGGCAGCGACGCCCGCAACGACAAGGCCACGTATGTGACCATCTTTTCCCTGGACGAAGCCCGGCGCATGGCCCGCGAAGCGGCCGGCAAGGCCGTCCAGGCCCTGGAACCGTTAGGGCCGCAGGCCTGGTTCCTGAAAGAACTGGTCGAACATCTGCTGGTCCGCGTTCATTAATGTGAGAGGGGTATTACAGGTATGCAGCATAAAGAAAGATTAGACGTGCTTCTCGTCAGCCGCGGCTTGTCTGAAAGCCGGGAAAAGGCCAAGGCGACCATCATGGCCGGCCTGGTCTTCGTCGACAACCAGCGCGTCGATAAGGCGGGCACGAAGCTGCCCGTCGACGTAGATATTACCGTCAAGGGCAATCCCATTCCCTATGTCGGCCGGGGCGGCCTGAAACTGGAAAAGGCCATGGAAACGTTTCCCATCGACTTGACGGGTAAGACCATGATGGATATTGGCGCCTCGACAGGCGGCTTCACGGACTGCGCCCTCCAGCGCGGCGCGGCCAAGGTCTTTGCCGTCGACGTCGGCTATGGCCAGCTGGCCTGGAAACTGCGGACCGATGACCGCGTCGTCAACATGGAACGGACCAATATCCGCAACGTCACTGTTGCAGATATCGGCGAGCCCGTCGATTTCATCTCCATTGACGTCTCCTTCATTTCCCTGCTCAAGATCATGCCGGCCGTCGAACCGCTGCTCAAGGCAGGCGGCACGATGGTCACGCTCATCAAGCCGCAGTTCGAAGCGGGCCGGGAACACGTCGGCAAAGGCGGCATCGTCCGCGACATCCAGGTCCACCGCGACGTCATCCGCCACGTCACGGACGGCATCGCCGACTGCGGCCTGTCGCCGCTGGGCCTGACCTTTTCGCCCATCAAAGGGGCTGACGGCAATATTGAATATCTCTTGTACAGCCGTAAAGATGACCCGTGCCATAACGATATCACCGACGCTGTCGTCGATGATATCGTCGGTAAATCCCATGAAATGTAGGTGATCCCCATGCGTATCGGTATTTTCCCGAACCTCATCAAACGTGAAAGTGCTGCCATTGTCCAGCAGATGATCAAGATTTGTGAAAAACATGGCATTGAATATTACCTGCCAGCCTACGTCAGCGAGAGCCGCCAGCCGGCGTATCAGCGCATCGGCGCTGAACACCTGCGGCCGCGCATGACCATTTACAGCACCATCGACGTGGCCATGATCCTCGGCGGCGACGGGACGATCCTCAAGATGGCCAAGCAGTTCGCTGAAGCCGATGTCCCGGTCTGCGGCATCAACCTGGGCTCCCTGGGCTTCCTCTACGAAGTCGAGACCAAGACCCTGGAAAAGCGCATGGAAGACATCCTGGCCGGCCGCTATTTCCTGGAAGAACGGATGATGCTCCATTCGGAACTGTGCTATGAAGACGGCCTGGTCCAGTCCCTGCCCGATGCCCTCAACGACATCGTCATCGGCCACGGCAACGTGGGCAAGCTCATCCGCATCGACCTGAGCATCAACGGCCACTTCATCCAGCAGTATCCCGGCGACGGCCTCATCGTGGCCACGGCGACGGGGAGTACGGGCTATACTTTCTCCAGCGGCGGCCCTATCGTCGCGCCCAGCGTGCCCTGCATCATGGTTACGCCTATCTGCCCGCATCTGCTGCTGAAAGTGCCCCTGGTCCTGCGCGATGACGACCAGGTGTCGGTGACCGTGGCCAACAGCCGCAACAGCGTCCGCGTCTCTGTCGACGGCATGATGGACCAGGAACTCATGCGCAACATGACCCTCCAGGTCCGCAAGTCCGACCACGTCTTGAAGATCATCCGCTTCAACAAGAATTATTTCTATAGCAACTTATTTACGAAAATGATGGGAAATGATTGACATGTATCCATTCCGCAATGCCGTTACGGTATCACATATGATGACTGAACCCTACGCCCGCCAGGCCCATGTCCTCGTCGACATGACCTGCGGCAACGGCCACGACACGGCCTTCCTGGCCCGCACCATGCCTGATGACGCCGTCCTCTACGCCTTCGATATCCAGCCCTGTGCCATCGAGCGCACGCGCCAGCGCCTGCAGGACGAAGGCCTGGGGGACAAGGACGTCCGCTGCCGCTGCGGGTCCCATGAACAACTGCTGGCTGATGTACAGTCAGACATTGACATTATCGTATTTAATTTAGGCTATTTGCCATCTGGTGACCATAAAATCCATACAAATTGTGAAATAACACTAAAAGCTATAAAAATAGGCTTGAATAAAATTGCGATAAATGGGATAATTATGATAACAGCCTATCCCGGTACGGAGGCCGGGGCTTGTGAAGAACAGGCGCTGCGGTCGTTCTTACAGACCATACCCCAGCAGGACTTCCATATTTCGTCCTGGCAACCCGTCAATGAGGTGCATTGTCCACCCGTATTATATATTGTACAGAAAAGAGGGAAACGTCATTATGAAGAGATTCCGTTACACCAAGATTAAAGAAATTGTCCAGTCCCGTCCTATCGAAACGCAGGAAGAATTAGCCAAGGCCTTGCAGGAAGAAGGCATCGAAGTCACACAGGCTACGGTTTCCCGCGATATCAAAGAGCTCATGCTCATCAAGGTCCCGACCAGTGATGGCCATTACCGCTACGCCCTGTCGCCGGAACAGAACATGCTCATGTCCAAGAACCGCATGGCCCGCCTGTTCCAGGACTCCATCGTCCGCGTCGATTCGGCGTATAACCAGATCATCGTCCATACCCTGCCGGGTTCGGCCAATCCCATTGCCGCCGCCATCGACCATGCCCGCTGGGAAAATGTTATCGGCACCCTGGCCGGCGACGACACGGTCCTCCTCATCGTCAAGGACACGGAAACGGTTCCGAAACTGGTCAAACTTATCGTATCGCTGATGAAGGAATGAGGCCCTTATGCTGCAGTCCCTGCACATCCACAATTTTGCTCTGATTGAAGACCTGCACCTTACTTTTGGCGACGGGGTGACGATTTTTACCGGCGAAACCGGCGCCGGCAAATCGATTCTCCTCGACGCCATCGGTATGCTGGCAGGCAAACGCGCATCGGCATCGTTCGTCCGTCACGGGACGGACTCATTCCTTGTCGAAGGCGCGTTCTTTTTTTCTCCCCTGCCAGAAGGGCTGGAACAGCTGCTGACCGATAATCACATCGAAGTCGATGAAGGCCAGCTCATCATTTCCCGCCAGTTCCAGCGCAGCGGCCGCGGGACGATCCTGGTCAACGGCACGCTGGTGCCGACGACAGTCCTGCGGCGCCTCGGCGCATACCTCCTGGATATCCACGGCCAGTTCGACAACAGCCTGATTTTCAACTCGTCTTACCACGTGGCCATCCTCGACGGCCTCACGGCCGACGTCCGTCAGGCCCGCCAGGACTATGACGAACTATATCGCCAGTGGCATCAGACGGAAGGCGAAATCAAGGCCCTGCGCCACGATGAAAGCGAAAAGGCGCGGATGCTCAGTATCCTGGCCTTCCAGATCAAGGAAATCGAAGGGGCCGCCCTGAAAGAAGGGGAAGACGACGAACTGGAACAGAAAATCAACAAGGCTTCCCATGCCGAACACATCAAGGATAACCTGAAAGAAGCCATGTTTGCCCTGGAAGGGGGCGAACGCCAGCCCGGCGTCATCGAACAGATCGAGACCATCCACCGCAGCCTGGAAAAGGCGTCGGCTTACGATGAAGCTTTCAGTGCCCTGGCCGGCAAAGTCGAGACTCTGTCCTATGAAATCGAAGACGTCCACGACGGCCTCCTGAGCTATGCCGATTCTTTCGACTTCGATGAACGGGCCCTGGATGCCATGCAGTCCCGCCTGGCGTCGATTGAAAAGCTTAAGCGCAAATACGGCTTCACCGTCGCCGATATTCTGCAATTCCTGGCCAAGGCCAAGGCCGATTACGAACGGCTCGACCAGTCCGAAAGCCACCTGGCCAAGCTGGAAGAGAAATTGGCCCGTCAGGCCGCGGCTGTGCGCCAGCAGGCCCAGGTCCTGGCGGCCGCGCGCCGTGACGCCGACAGCCAGTTCAGCCAGACCATGACGGCGACGCTCAACAAGCTGGGCATGCTGAACAGCCGTATCGCCTTCCACATCGAACCGATGAAGGACATCACAGCGGATGGTTCAGCCGGTATCGAGCTCTATTTCTCGGCCAATACGGGCGAAGATATGCAGCCCCTGGCCAAGATAGCATCGGGCGGCGAAGTATCGCGTATTGCCCTGGCCCTGAAGACGGCCGGTCCGGAACGGACGACGGGCAAGACGATGATCTTCGACGAAATCGACGTCGGCATCAGCGGCCAGACGGGCCTGCAGGTCGCTGACCACATCCGCCAGCTCTCCGGCCAGGGCCAGGTCTTCTGCATTACCCACCTGCCGCAGACGGCGGCCATTGCCGACCACCATTATTTCATATATAAGAAAGAAATGGACGGCCGCACGGTCACCCAGGTCCGGGGCCTCTCGGAAGGGGAACACGTCCTGGAAATCGCCCGCATGTTCGCCGGCAACGATACGACCAAGGCCAGCATCGAAGCCGCCCGCCAGATCGTAAAACAAGTCAAGGGCATGTAATGCCCTTGACTTGCGATTCGACATTGCTTTACGGGTTGACGAATGTCCGTGATAGGTATATAGTTAATTATAATTTCAAAAAATAGAAGTTCTACGAAAACGAACCCATAGGAGGGATAGATATGCTTCGTGTATTAGTCAATGGTGCCGATGGCCGCATGGGCAGCCAGGTCGTCAAAGCTGTCTTTGAAGATCCGGAATTGGAAGTCGCTGGCGGTATCAGCATCACTCATGTCGGTGAAGATGTCGGCGATATCGCCGGTGTCGGCCACTTAGGCCTGGCCATCCGCAATGACCTGGGCGCCGCCCTGGACGACATCAAACCGGATGTCGTCGTCGATTTCACGACGCCGAAAGTCATCTTCAACAACGCCAAGACCTGCATCGAACACGGTATCAACATGGTCGTCGGTACGACGGGCCTGACGGCAGACCAGCGCGATGAACTCAACGCCCTGGCACTGGAAAAGAAGACCAGCATCTTCATTGCGCCGAACTTTTCCATCGGTGCCGTCCTGATGATGAAGCTCTCGACAGAAGTCGCTCCGTATCTGCCGGATGTCGAAATCATCGAACTCCATCACAACAATAAACTGGATGCGCCGTCTGGTACGGCCATCATGACAGCTGATAAAATCGAAGCTGCCCGCAAGGCCGCTGGTGCTAAACCGGCTCCGGACAAGACCCATGAAAGCCTCGACGGCGCCCGCGGTGCCTCTGTCGCCGGGATCCCTATCCACAGCGTCCGCCTGCCGGGTTACGTCGCACATCAGCAAGTCTTATTTGGGGGGTACGGCGAACTGCTGACAATCCGCCACGACTCGATGGACCGCAAGTCCTTCATGCCCGGCGTCGTCTTAGCCGTCAAAAAAGTAAGCTCCCGTCCGGGCTTGACCTTTGGACTGGAAAACTATTTATAAAAGAACCATTAGGGGAGGAAGTTTGTTATGACAAAAGAACCGGTAGTAGCGATTTTAGGTGCCACAGGTGCCGTAGGCCAGGAATTTATCCGCTTGATCGAAGAACGCAAATTCCCGTACAGCAAGTTGAAGTTATTAGCATCGTACCGTTCGGCTGGCAAGAAATTGACCGTCAACGGCCAGGAATATACGGTTGAAGAAGCCAAACCAGAATCTTTCGACGGTGTTGATATCGGCTTGTTCGCCGGCGGCTCGATCAGTAAGGAATTGGGACCCGAAGCTGCTAAACGGGGCTGCGTCGTCATCGACAACTCCAGCACGTTCCGTATGGACCCGGATGTCCCCCTGGTCGTACCGGAAGTCAACCCTGAAGATATTGCCTGGCACAAGGGCATCATTGCCAACCCGAACTGCTCGACGATCATCATGCTCATGGCACTCAAGCCGATTCACGACTTGTCGCCGATCAAACGCATCATCGTCAGCACCTATCAGGCTGTATCCGGTGCCGGCAAAGAAGGTATCGACGAACTGCGCGATGAAACGGAAGCGTACCTCAAAGGCGAAGAAATGCAGCCCAAGATCCTGCCCAGCAAGAGCCTGCCCAAGCATTATCCCATCGCCTTCAACCTCATTCCGCAGATCGATAAATTCGTAGAAAAAGATTACACCAAAGAAGAAATGAAGATGGTCAACGAAACGCACAAGATGCTCCACGATGACTCCATCGCCATTACGGCTACGACGGTCCGCGTCCCGGTCTTCCGCAGCCATGCCGAATCGGTCTATGTCGAAACGGCCGATGAACTGACAGTTGATGCCGTCCGCAAAGCCATCGATGCTTTCCCGGGTGCCCAGGTCCAGGATAATCCGGCTGAAATGGAATATCCTATGCCTTTGTTCACGTCGGAAAAATATGACTGCTACGTCGGCCGTATCCGCAAGGATCTTTACAACCCGAAAGCCATCAACCTCTGGGTATCGGGTGACCAGATCCGCAAAGGCGCTGCGCTCAATGCCCTGCAGATTGCCGAATACATGCTGGCCCACGACATGATCCACTAGTACGAAGAGGGGAGAGAATCCTTTATGTTAACGTTTCCCAATGTTATTGTCGCTATGATTACGCCGTTCCATCAGGATGGCTCCGTCAATTACGAAGCTGCCGTCGAACTGGCTAAGAAATATGCTGACGAAGGATCGGCCATCCTCGTCGGTGCTACTACAGGTGAAGGGGCTGTCATGACGGAAGAAGAAAAACTCAAGCTCTTCAAAGTCACAGCCGATGCCCTGAAAGGCCAGACCCTGGTCATGGGCAATGTCGGGACCAACAATACGGCTCAGACCATCGCCATGATTCAGAAAGTGAAAGATACGGGCATCGATGCCCTGCTGTGCATCGTCCCGTATTACAATAAACCGAACCAGGAAGGCTGTTACGCCCACTTTGCAGCTATCGCCAAGTCGACGGACATGCCTATCTTCATTTACAACGTACCGGGCCGTACAGGCGGCAAAATCGAACCGCAGACGGTCTGCCAGCTGGCTCATGACTTCCCGAACATCATCGGTCTCAAAGATGCCAGCGGCGACCTGGACTACGCCGGTTACGTCGCAGCCAATGCACCGGAAGGGTTCCATCTCTACAGCGGTGATGACAACCTGACCCTGCCTATCGTCGCTGTCGGCGGCGAAGGCGTCATTTCCGTCGCTGCTCACGTCATCGGCAAGGAAATGAACGAAATGATCCAGGCCCACAAAGACGGCGACGTCAAGAAGGCAGCGGCCCTCCATCAGAAGTACCTGCCCTTCATGAAAGGCTGCTTCTGCACGGTCAGCCCGGTCCCGGTCAAAACCATGCTCAACATGCTCGGCTTCCCGGCCGGCCCGTTCCGCCTGCCCCTGGTAGACGCCACACCGGAAATAAAGGCCAAGTGCGAACAATACCTGAAAGACATCGGCAGATTATAAGTGCTGATAAACGGAAACCTCTCCGACCTGTACTCAAGCCTCCCTTATAGGGGAGGTGGCCCAGTGGGCCGGAGAGATTTCTATAAACTTGGTTTTATATTAAAAAAAGCCTTGACATATCCCCGATTTCTTGTTATTATATATGAGTCGTCAGGAACGACAAGATATGACTCGGTAGCTCAGCTGGATAGAGTGACTGACTACGAATCAGTAGGTCTAGGGTTCGAATCCCTACCGGGTCACCATAGAAAAAAGCTCACGCATTTTGCGTGAGCTTTTTTGTTGTGGCCCGTTGTTCGTGGCTCGTAGGGGCTCGCACGTGGCGAGCCCGTTTCAGAAGTTGTAGGATTTCCCAGCCAGATTGCTAAGAAAGTCATTCACATTCCTAATGGGGTCCACGTGGCGATCCTTACAGCACAAAAAAAGCTGCCGCACCTTGAGGCGACAGCTTTTTTACACTATCTTTCAGAGGCGGGCGCCCCACGTGGCGCCCCTACATTGATTATTTTTTTAAATCCGGTGTGCAGTCGATGATGATGCTGCCCGGTTGTTTCATGACTGTGAAGTTGCCTTTTGTCGAGGATAAGGCTTTTTCCAGGGTCTTGCTGTGCCATTTTTCGACGCCCATCTGGGAACCGCCGATATTTTTCGACGATGCCGATTGTTTCTGGGCATCTTCCGGCAGGAGGTCACTGATATTGACGTTTTCACCGTCTTGGACTTTGATAGTCACTGTAACGGCCCGGCCGTTCTGGAAGACGACCTGGTAGCGGCCATTATGGAAGACGCGGATCGTGTCGCCCTGGGAGTAGGGATGGCCCCATTCATTTTCCCAATCGGCCTGGGTATCGCCGATGGTCGGCAAGTTGGCGACCGGCGTTTCTTTCGTGTCGGCCTGGCTCTTCGTATCCTGACCCTGCTTGCTTTCGCCAGGCTGTTGCTGCTGGGTCTGGGTCTGCTGTTTCTGCGGCTGGGAATTGGTCGGCGTCGCCGGCGTACAACCTGCGGCTATGAGCGTGAAGAGCATGAGGACTATCGTGAGATAACGTTTCATGAGTAAGACCTCCTTAGCGGCGCCGGCGGTTGTCTCCGCCCTTATGGCGCTGTTTATGGCGTTTTTCCTTGGTCGTTTGGTAGGTGCTGGCAGGCAGCTTGTCCTTGTAGGTCTTTTTCTTTTTCGGCGGACGGCTGCTGGCCTTGACCTTCACCTGACCGGTCAGGGTATATTTGGTGATCGTCGCGTGGATGTTGTGTTCGATGCGGCGGACCCAGTTTTCATCGGCTGCCGTGGCGAACATGATGGACAAGCCTTCACTGCCGGCCCGGCCCGTGCGGCCGATGCGGTGGATGTAGTAGTCGACGTCGTGGGGGACATCGAAGTTGAAGACGTGGGTAATGCCTTCGATATCGATGCCGCGGGCGGCGATGTCCGTGGCGACCAGGATCTGCGTCTTGGCTTTGGCAAAGTCGCGCAGGACCTGGTTACGGCGGCCCTGGGACATGTCGCCGTGGAGTTCGCCGATGTTGAAGCCCTTGGCGATGAGTTTGCCTGCCAGGAGGGAAGTCCGTTCCTTGGTGTTGCAGAAGACGATGGCCAGGTAGGGGTTCATGTCGGTCAGCATCTGGCAGAGCTTCGGCAGTTTCTGTTCTTCTGTCATCATGTAGATGCGCTGTTCGATGTTTTCCAGGGCGATGGTCTGGCCTTCGAGGATATTCAGGACCAGCGGGCTCTGCATGTGCTTCTTGGCCAGGCCTTTGATTTTATCCGGGACGGTGGCCGAGAAGAAGAGGAGCTGCCGCCGTTTCGGCGTCAGGCCGATGAGAGTATCGACGTCTTCCAGGAAGCCGGCTTGGAGCATCTGGTCCGCTTCGTCGACGATGACCCGGCGGACACCGCTGAGGTCGAGGGAATGGCGGCGGCAGTGGTCGAGGAGCCGGCCTGGTGTGCCGATGATGACGTGTGGATGGCGGTGCAGTTTCTGCAGCTGATTCTCGATGGTCTTGCCGCCGATGAGGCTGAGGACGTCGATGCCCAGTTCCGGTGCCAGCGTATCGGCGACGTCGGCAATCTGACGGGCCAATTCCCGTGTCGGCGCCATGACCAGGACCTGTTCGGCGTGGATATCCGTCTTGATCTGCTGCAGCGACGGCAGGAGGAAGGCAAAGGTCTTTCCCGTGCCAGTCTGGGCCTGGGCCAGGATGTCGCGGCCCTTGAACAGCGGCGGGATGGCCTGGGCCTGGATGGCCGTCGGTTCGTCGACGCCCTGCTTATGGAGGAGTTCACAAATCTTCGGCGTAATGCCGAGGGATTCAAAATTCTTTGTCATGTATGTTCCTTTCTGTGCGGACTAAAATCACTTGCTATAATTTCTATTGTACACAAAAGCCGGGCCTTGCGCAAACTTTTCTTTCTTTTAGGGATATGGTATACTAAAGTGATTTCGTTTGCATTATTTTAGGAGGTCTTGCAGAAAATGAGTTGGTGGCGCGATATCTTGCGGCAATGTGTCTTCATGTGTTTCTTTATCATTCCCATTCCCATCGGTGCCTATACGATCCACAGCGGCTCCAGTGCCGTCGTAGCCATGGTAAGTTATGTCTTTTTATCGCTGGTCATCCCCGTAGCTTACGTGGGCTGCCACGATGCGACGTTTGGCCCCAAGGGCGGGCGTATCCGCCGCTGGGTCATGGCCCTCATGTGGTTCATCGTCTTTGCGGCTATCGGGGTCTTTACGGCCTTCATGGGTGTCTATTGGAAGGCTGCGCCTTTCTGGGAATGGCCGACCATTGGCCGTGATATCGTATTCATCGTCGGCATGTACGCAGAAATCAGCCTGACCATGCTCCTGGCTTACGCCATATCCCAGCTCCTGCCGGGCCGAAAGGAAGTAGGTTAATGGACAACTTACAAAAACAGACATGGCACGACCGGCTGCTGGCCGTCGTCTGGGCGTCGTGCGGTATCCTGCCGCTGCCCTTTGGTGCCTTTGCTTCAGATAGGCCATATATCGCCTCAGCGTCGATTCTGGCCTTTTTTATCTTATCCTTTGCCGTTCCCCTGTGGCTGGGCTATCGACGCCGTCGTGCGGGCAGGGACGGCGATTATGCGTCATCCGGGGCGACCCTGTATGGCGGCGCCGTCGTCCTGCTCGTCGCTGTCGGCCTGCTCAACGGCCTGACCGGCCTGGACTGCTGGCATTCTTATCCCGTCCGGGTCGGATTATTCGCCCTGTGGATGTTCCTGACCGTCGCCATACAGTATCTGGCGGCACGGGCCGTCGATTTCTGGAAAGGGCGCCGGCGGAAATACTGGTACTCCCAGTTCATCGATCCCATCGTCTACAGCCTGCCCCTGCCGTGTGCCGTGCTGGGCATGTTCCTCTTCCCGGCCGTCAGCGACTCGTCCGTGACGCAGAGCCTGGTCGTCGGCATCATGGCCATCATGGGCTTCTGCTTCATCGGCATGAGCATCTTCGTCATTGCCACCTTCGCCCTCTATTTCTTCCCGTATAAGCGCTATGGCTATCAGGGGAAACAGCGGCTGGTCCACATTGCCGCCATCGTCGTCATGGTCCTCATGTGGGCCCTGGTCCAGCACATCCTCTTCGACAGCCAGATACACGTCTTTACGTACATCTTCAAGGCCATGCCGATCCTCCAGAACAATCCCCTGGTCTTCGTCACGCCCTTCGTCGTAGCCGCCCTGACCATCATCGGCTGCGTAGCCATGCGCAACGTCGTCCTGGCGGCCTTTGAGGGGAAGAGGAGTTTGTAGTTTGTAGAAATTGTAGGGGCTTGCCGTGGCAAGCCCGCCTCAAAATATGAATGATTTTCCGGTTCAAGGAGAACGCCGCCTGATATCCAGCGGGTCGCCCACGTGGCGACCCCTACAGTAAAAAAGGCTTGTCGCACGGCGACAAGCCTTTTTTTTATTTAATTTCCACGATGGTCTGCTTCATGATGGTGAAGCGGATGACGTATACCAGCCATCCTAGGAAGGCTGCGAAACAGCCGCTGAGGAAGGTCGTGGCATCGGTGGTGGTCAATGCATATACGCAATAGATAATGGATACGCCTGCCAGGAATATCGACGTATTTCTGTTACAGACTTCATTGGGGATATGTTCCTTGGTGAGGATCGTCGTCAGGGCCCCGGCACAGAGCATGTAGGGGATGACGTTGGTGACGACGGCCAGGTTGGCCAGGAGTTCGAACTGGGCGGCCAGGGTCGGGCTGATGGTCATGAGGGCCAGGAAGCTCTGCATGCAGAGGATGCACAACATGCCTTTGACCGGGACGTCAGCGCTGGTGACTTTGGCGAAAATCTTGGGGAACAGGCCGCGCTGGGCGCTGGTCTTGAAGACGCGGGCCAGGGTGAACTGCCAGGACAAGAGGGAACCGGCACAGGAGAATACCATCAGGCCCATGACGGCTTTGCCGGCCGTATCGCCGAGCATGTACGAGAAGGCCAGGCCGAAGGGAGCGCTCGATGCCAGGATTTCCGCATTGGGGACGATGCCTGCAATGACGTTCGTCGAGGCGACGTAGATGATGGCGACGCCGAGGGTGCTGACGAAAGTGGCAATAGGAACGGATTTCTTCGGATTTTCAACGGCATCCATGTTGACCGCTGCCGATTCGAGTCCCAAGAAGGACCACAAGGTCAGGGCGATGGAATTGCCGACGGCATCGCTGAGTCCCAGGTTATTGGGGTTCCACGAAGCCAGCCAGGTAGCCGGGCTGAACCAATGCCAGCCGATGATGGAAATGCCCAGGACCGGGATGATGGCACCCCAGATGGTGATGGTACTGAGCTTGCCGGAATAACGGGAGCCGCTGAAGTTGAGGGCTGCCGCGATCCACAATAAAGCGATCGTATATAAACACGTCTGTAACGGCGTAAAGGTTGTCTCAAGGAAACCGGCGCCGTAGCCGACCGCCGTAATGGCGATAGCGACGTTTGCAATTACGATGGAAACAGAGTAGGCGTAATTAGCCATAAAATGTCCTACACGCCCGAAAGCGTATTCGGAGTAACCGCCCATACCACCTGGCTTTGTCGTGAACATGCCACATCGGGCAAAAGCCATGGCCAGGGCTAAAGAGCCTAGTGAGGTAATAATCCAGGAAATAATCGAGATCGTACCGACTTCGGCGAGCTTGGTCGGCAGCATGATGATACCGGCGCCAAGCATGTTGGCAGCAGTGACAAAGGTCAACTGTACCACAGACATTTTACGACATGTAGTTTTCATTATCAGTCCTTCTTTCGTTAGTGATGCGTATAAGCATGGCTTGAAATTTTTAGCAAATTAATTCTATCATTTTTGCCGGGAAAATTAAATACTTTTTGAAAAAACGTTATATGTATTTGGGCCACTTTTCACGCTCTATATTCCAAATGGGAATAAAGTTTAGTGGTTCGTGTTTCGTGGTTCGTAGCACTGTAGGAATGGGGACCCGTTGGGAATTTGAATGAGTTTCCCAGCAATCTGAATGGAAGAGTGCATAATCCTGAAGCGGGCGCCCTACGTGGTCGCCCCTACAGAAATTTAAAAATATCAGCTGACTGCTAAAAAAAGCTTGCCGCCGAAGCGACAAGCTTTTTTACACATGAGAGATGAAATTAGTCGATGTTTTCTACGACGCAAGCCGTACCCTGGCCGCCACCGATGCACAGTGTAGCCAAACCGTATTTGCCGCCGACTTCTTTCAAGCCATAGAGCAAGGTTACGAGGATACGAGCGCCCGATGCACCAATCGGATGGCCGAGGGCGATAGCGCCGCCATGGATGTTGACTTTGTCCATATCGAAACCGAGTTCACGGCAGCAGTATACAGCCTGAGCTGCGAATGCTTCGTTAGCTTCGACGAGGTCGAGGTCTTTGACTTCCAGGCCTGCTTTAGCCAATGCTTTACGGGAAGAAGGAACAGGGCCGGTACCCATGATAGCGGGATCTACGCCAGCAGAAGCATAGCTTACGATCTTAGCCATCGGTTTGAGGCCGAGTTCTTTAGCTTTATCAGCGGACATAACTACGAAGGCAGCTGCGCCGTCGTTGATGCCGGAAGCGTTACCAGCCGTAACTGTGCCGCCTTTTTTGAAGGCCGGTTTCAATTTAGCAAGGCCTTCCATGGTCGTGCCTTCACGCGGGAATTCGTCCGTGTCGATGACGACGTCCTGTTTCTTCTGATGAACCGTTACCGGAACGATCTGGGATTTGAATGCGCCGCTCTTGATAGCTTCGCAAGCTTTGACCTGAGAACGGACACCGAGTGCGTCCTGGTCTTCACGAGTGATGCCGAAACGTTCAGCAACGTTTTCAGCCGTGATGCCCATATGATAGTCGTTGAATGCGTCCCAGAGGCCATCTTTGATCATCGTATCGACGAGGACACCGTTGCCCATGCGATAGCCATAACGAGCTTTCGGAACGGCGAAGGGAGCCATGGACATGTTTTCCATGCCGCCTGCTACGATGACGTCAGCGTCGCCGGCTTTGATCATCTGAGCTGCCAAGGATACGCAGCGGAGACCGGAACCGCAAACTTTATTGACCGTAAGAGCCGGGACTTCAATCGGCATACCAGCTTTGATCATAGCCTGACGAGCCGGGTTCTGACCCTGAGCAGCCTGGAGGACATTGCCCATTACGACTTCGTCGACATCTTTGCCTTCGATACCAGCGCGTTTGAGCGCTTCTTTAATGACGACAGCACCGAGTTCTACAGCCGGTGTGTTTTTGAAACCGCCGCCGAATTTACCAATTGCCGTACGGCAAGCACTTACGATAACTACTTCTTTCATTGGAATCACTCCTTGAAAATTTTTATGTATTGAAATAGATGCCGGTGTATCAGTATGAGAGGATGCACCGTGCGAAAGCGTCATATTATAAATGACACTCTGATATTGCTATCATACACCATTTTAAAGAAAATGTATAGAGAACGTTCTAAAAATTACGTACTCTATACATCTCCATTACTTATTGCTAGGGAATAGGGAATTTTGTTAAATTACAGACGTTCTACGATGATAGCCGTGCCCTGGCCGCCGCCGATGCAGAGGGAAGCCAGACCATATTTACCGTTGATTTCCGGTTCAGCCAATGCGTAGAGCAAGGTGACGACGATACGAGCGCCGGAGCAGCCGATCGGATGGCCGAGGGCGATAGCGCCACCGTGGATGTTGACTTTGTCCATGTTGAGGCCGAGTTCGCGGCAGCAGTATACGGACTGAGCTGCGAAAGCTTCGTTCAATTCGATGAGGTCCATCTGGTCGACGTTCATGCCGGTCTTCTTCATGACTTTGCGGACTGCCGGAACCGGGCCGGTACCCATGATAGCCGGTTCAACACCAGCCGAAGCCCAGTCGATGATGCGAGCCAGCGGTTTGATGCCGAGTTCTTTAGCTTTTTCAGCGGACATTACGACAACAGCAGCTGCGCCGTCGTTGATGCCGGAAGCGTTACCAGCGGTAACCGTGCCGTTTTTGATGAAGGCCGGACGGAGTTTAGCCAAGGTTTCCATGGTGCAGTTCGGGCGGATGAATTCGTCTTTGTCGACGATGACATCGCCTTTTCTCTTATGAACCGTTACCGGAACGATCTGGCTGTCGAATTTGCCTTCCTGCTGAGCTTTGTAAGCCAGGTTTTCAGAACGGCAAGCCAATTTATCCTGATCTTCACGGGTTACGCCAAAGCGGGCAGCGACGTTTTCAGCCGTTACGCCCATGTGGTAATTGTTTTCGGTGCAGAACAGGCCATCGCGCATGAGCAAGTCTTCGAGGACGCCGTTACCCATACGGTAGCCGCGGCGGCCTTTAGCGATGGAGTAGGGGGCGTTGGACATGGATTCCATACCGCCGGCTACGATGATGTCAGCATCGCCGAGTTTGATCTGCTGGGATGCGAGGGAAATGGCACGCATACCGGAACCGCAGAGTTTATTCAATGTGAAAGCAGGAACTTCCTGAGGAATACCCGAATGGAGGGCTACCTGACGGGCCGTGTTTTCACCGCAGCCAGCCTGGAGTACGTGGCCCATGATGACTTCGTCGATCTGATCTACAGGAATACCTGCGCGTTTGATTGCTTCAGTAACAGCAGCAACACCGAGGTCTACAGCGGTGACGTCTGCGAACTGGCCATTGAAACTGCCGATGGCCGTACGGCAAGCACTTACGATAACAGCATCTCTCATTAAAAAAACCATCCTTTCTGATGTGGAACAAAGTATAGAATAATATAGTATATAAGACTTTTTTGACGGAGCCGCCGCTTACGCAGCTCCTTGGGGGTTACGCTGAAATGAAGAACTTGAGTTCTAAATTTCACAATCTCCATGCCTATATAGTACATTTTTTCACAATGAAATGCAAGAGGAAAATGAATTTTTCTTATGCTAGATACTCATGCTAAAGGAAGAAGAAGATGCGAAAAGAATAAAGTGGACGAATAATTCGCTATGCGTATGGTTATGTAGAGGCCGTCCCAGCGGGCGGCTCGGCTCTCCTCATAGGAGAGCAGTCAGCGAAGCTGACTGAGAGGTTGCTCTTTCAACATAGTTTGTAGTACGGAGTTTGTAGGGGCGCCACGTGGGGCGCCCGTTATGAATTTTGGAAATTCTCTCAGCAAACGGAGTGGGAAATCGCACATTTCCTAGGCGGGCCGCCCTTTGGGACGGCCCCTACGAACCCCTAGCCCCTAGCCATTAGCCACTAAAAAAGGGCTTACCGCGACGCGGCAAGCCCTTTTCCTATCCCTCTTAAAGAAGATGAGCGATGAAACTGTATGAAAGTAAAGCACTCATGGAGATGATGATTTTTGCATTGGCACTTAAGTTCATAGTTCTTACCTCTTTTCTTCCTTATTATATGACGATACTTAATAATTTTAAATGATTCCCAGATATTCGTTCTACCTGTAGGAGAACTCTTTATCTATAAATATAATAACATACGAGTAAATAAAATCAATGGCTGAAAAATGCAACGACAGGGCTGATAAATGATTTAAAGGCAATGAATGGCTAAATGACGATATAAAATCAAGGAAATGGGGGAGCTGATTTTTTAAAAAGAAGAAAGATGAGGTAAAAAACAGGAAGTATAAAGCACTGTAAAATAGATATTTATTCATAACAGAAAAATATTAAAATTTACGTTTAAATAAAGGGAAAACTTAAAACTTAGTAAAAGACGCTTTTCTTGGCACTAGCGGCATGGCGTGAAATGCCTTATAATAAGTATATCTGCCAGATGACAGGTTGAGTGTTTGGCGGATGATACCCATTAAAGATGCTATTATTAATGTATTATATATATTAGGAGGAAGACCATGGGATTTTTTGATGCCTTTTTTAAAGAACATCAGCGGACGAAGAGCGAGGAGATCTATGACAATGCCTTGCAGATCTTTAATTCACCGGAATTGCAGAACCAGGCTTTATCGGGAGAGCTGGCCGACAAGGTCCGGCATGGGGAAGACTGCGATGTCCTTCCCGGAGCTTACGGCCGTTTTGGCCATGATGTGACCAATCCCATCCCCGTCAACGGACCGAGCGGTGAATTCGTCTATTTGTCGCGCCTGCGCCTGCGCCGGACGGGTTCCATGGTCTTTTTCCACAAGGCCGGTCAGGTCGGGAACCTGGACGTCTTTGAATTGACCAATGTCAGTGGCAAGTTCGTCGACCGCCTGTATGTCGACATGTATCATCCCCGCTGTTCCCGCCGTTATCCCGACGGCTATACGCTGGAACGGGAAGCCGTCTTCCCGCGGGGCGTGACGACGACGCTGGCCGATTTCCCCAAAGGCCTCTATAAGGCCATCAAGAAGGAAGCCAAGCTGCGCCTGGGCATCGACGTCGCTGAAAAGGAAAGCGACTGCATCGATGTGCCGGCCGTACAGGCTGCTTTGGACCAGCTGCGGCAGAAAAGGCCGGCGGCTCCCATCATGAAGCCATTGAAATAAAGAGAAACTATGGTATAATTACACCAGGTTAGTAATGTAGATTATTAGGAGGGTTATCGATGAGAGAATTACCGAAAGCACATGAAATTTGGCGCCACTTCAAGAAGAATACCTATGAAATTATTACCATTGCCGAACATACGGAGACAGGTGAAAAATTCGTCATTTACAAAGCCTTGCACGACACGATGAAGACCTATGCCCGTCCGCTGAAGGATTTCATGAGCGAAGTCGATAAGGAAAAATATCCCCGTGCCGAACAGGATTACCGCTTCGTCAAAGTTAAATAATCTTGACAAGGCCTGTGAAGGCTGATATAATATGTACTGTTGAAAATAAAGCAGAAGCTATCCGCTTCTCACCTTACAAGGCGCTGGAGTCACTAAGGTCTATGACGGAAACGTAGAGCGGATAGCGATGCTATCCGTTCTTTTTTTATTTCGGAGGTGAAAGACGATTAGTAAGGAATTACGTATCAACGATCAAATCAGAGCCCGTGAAGTACGCGTGGTCAGTGATTCTAACGAACAGCTCGGTGTTATGTCTCTCCGTTCGGCCCGCCAGATTGCGGAAGAACGGCATTTAGACCTGGTAGAAGTCGCACCGAATGGCAAACCGCCTGTCTGCCGCATCATGAACTACGGTAAATACCGTTATGAACAGCAGAAGCGTGAAAAAGAAGCCAAGAAAAAACAGAAAGTCTTGACATTGAAAGAAGTAAAACTTCGTCCCAATATCGAAGACCATGACTTCTATGTTAAGATGAAAGCTGCGCAGCGTTTCCTGGGTGAAGGCAGCAAAGTCAAAGTTACGATCATGTTCCGCGGCCGCGAAATGAGCCATCCGGAACTGGGCCGTGATTTGCTGGTTCGATTCGCTGATGAATTGAAAGACACCGCCCATGTAGAAAAAGAACCTAAAATTGAAGGCAGAAACATGACTATGGTCATCGCTGTCAACAAGAAGTAACAGGAGGACAATTATTATGCCGAAATTGAAAACTCGCCGTGCTGCGGCAAAACGCTTTAACACAACTGGTACAGGTAAAATCAAACGCATGAAACCGTATAAGAGCCACATCCTGGAAAGCAAGAGCCCGAAACGTAAACGTAACCTGAGAAAAGCTACGCTCGTTTCCAAGACCATGACGGAATCGGTCCGCAAGATGTGCCCGTTCATCTAATAGCGTAATATACTTTTTGATATAGATTCGGAGGAATAGACTAATGGCAAGAATTAAAGTTGGCGTTACAGCACACGCTCGTCATAAAAAAATCTTAAAAATGGCTAAAGGCTACCGCGGTACCCGCAGCCGTCTCTTCAAAAAAGCTAACGAAAGCGTCATGAAAGCGCTCTACTACGCTCGTCGTGACCGCCGCGCCAAGAAACGTGAATTCCGTAAATTGTGGATTGCCCGTATCAACGCCGCAACCCGCGCTAATGGCCTCAGCTACAGCCGCTTCATCTGCGGCCTGACCAAAGCTGGCGTCATCGTAAACCGCAAAATGCTCGCTGACCTCGCTGTCAACGACGCAGCTGCTTTCGCAAAACTCGTAGAAGTCGCAAAAGCACAGTAATCTATGCAAATAAAATCCCCTGCATGAAGGTTTCCACCATCATGCAGGGGATTTTTTATCTGTAGGGGCTTGCACGTGGCAAGCCCGTTCTTGAATATGAACGATTTGCCAACTCGGGGGGAGCGTCGCCAAATACCCAGCGGGTCGCCCACGTGGCGACCCCTACAATCAATGCCGCCAGGCTTTGGGCACGGGGATGAGGAAGGCGAAGATGGCGCCGATGATGGCGCTGATCCAGAGGCATTGCAGGGCCGGGGAGATGCCCCACTGGTCGGCACCCCAGCCGACGATGGGCGAGATGAGGCCGCCTATGGTCGTCGTCAGGCCCAGGGTGACGCCAGAAGCGAAGCCGACGTTCTTGCCGAGGTAAGTCTGGCCGAGGACGACGATGGGGCTGTAGGCGGCGAAGAGCGAGAAGGCGACGGGAAGGAGCAGCAGCGTCGCCGTGACGATGTCCGTACTGTTGACCAGGAAGAACATGGACGGAATCATGATCACTATAGAGCCGCGGAGGACGCGGAGGAAGCCGAAGCGGTCTGCCAGGACGCCGCCGATGAAGGTGATGACGACGCCCATGGAAAAGAGGATGGACAGGGCCAGGCTGCCCGCTGCCGGCGAGGCATGGAGAACGTGGATCCAGTAGAGGGGAATGAAGGTATTGCAGACCGTAAAGCCGATGGAACGGACGAAGATGACGACGGACAGGCGGGCGAAGGCACTCCAGTCGTTGGTCCGGACTTCCCCGGGATGGGCTTTCTTTTCGGCCGTCGCCGCTTCGCTGACCAGGGATAAGATGTGCGGCATCTGATGGTAGAGGACGAAGGCGATGAGGGCGTTGACGATGCCGAAGACGACCAGACCGTGGATGTCGAAGGCATAGGCACAGGCGCCGGCAACCATGGGGCCGATGGCGAAGCCGGCATTGCCGCCGACGGAAAAGGTCCCCATAGCCTGTCCCTTGCGGTCGCCGGCGATGTTATTGACCATGCGGGCCGCTTCGGGATGATAGATGGAAGAGCCGAAGCCGCTGAACATGGAGCAGAGGAATATGAGCCAGTAGTTCTGCGTAAAGGCCAGCATCGTCAGGCAGAGGCCGCAGAGGATGGGGCCGAGCGGAGCGAACCAGGGCTTGGACACCTTGTCGGAATAATAACCGAAAATAGGCTGGGAAACCGATGATAAGAGCATGTTGGCAAAGATGAGCGTCGCTGCGTCCTGATAGTTCAGGTTGCACGACGAGATGAAATAGGGCAGGAGGGCCGGAATGGCGCCTTGCGCCCAGTCTACGGAAAAATGGCCCGTAGCGAATAGGTATACATAAGGACTCAGTTTCTTCATGCAAATTCTCCTTTCAGGAAGTTGAAATCATGTCTATTATAGCATAGGCTGTTTTCCTTTTCATATTGGTGTTATAATAATAACAAACTAATCAATATATATTAAAAGGAGTTGTTATTATGGCATCAAAAGAAATGTACGCCTTGGGCTCCCAGGCTTCGGTCATCCGTGACCTCTTCGCTTATGGACAGGAACAAGCGGCTATCGTCGGTAAGGAAAATGTCTTCGATTTCAGCATCGGCAATCCGACCGTCCCGGCCCCGGCCTGTGTCAAAGAAGCCATTGAAGACATTTTGGAAACGCGGGAATCCGTGGCCATCCACGGCTATACGGCAGCTTCCGGTGATGCGGCTGTCCGCCAGGGCCTGGCCGATTACATGAACCAGACCTACGACGCCCAGGTACGGGCCGATGATTTCTACATGACCTGCGGGGCTGCAGCTTCGCTGACCATCAGCCTCAAAGCCCTCGTCGAAGGCCCGGATGACGAAATCATCCTCATTGCGCCGTTCTTCCCGGAATATACGGTCTTTATCCACAATGCCAATGCCAAAGCCGTCGTCCTGCCGCCGGATACAGAGCACTTCCAGATTTCTCTGGACGCCCTGGAAAAGGCCATTACACCGCATACACGGGCAATCATCATCAATTCGCCGAATAACCCGTCTGGCGTCGTCTACTCGGCTGATACCTATGAAAAATTGGCAGCCCTGCTGACGCGGAAGTCCCAGGAAATCGGCCATCCTATCTATATCATTTCAGATGAACCGTACCGGGAAATCATTTACGATGGTCTTCCCATCCTCTATGTCCCGAAATTCTACAAAGATACGATCATCTGCTATTCGTACAGTAAATCCCTGAGCCTGCCGGGCGAACGTATCGGCTATGTCCTGGTTCCGGACTGCGCTGCCGATGCCCAGGAAGTCTATACGGCCGTCTGCGGTGCCGGCCGTTCCATGGGCTTTGTCTGCGCACCTCATCTTTTCCAGGACGTCGTCCTCAAATGCCTGGGCCAGACTGGCGACATGAACATTTACGACGAAAACCGCAAGCTCTTATATAATGGTTTAAGAGAAATGGGCTACGACTGCGTCTATCCGAGCGGCGCTTTCTACCTCTTCGTCAAATCGCCTGAAGCCGATGCCAAGGCTTTCTCCGACAAGGCCAAGAAGCTGAATCTGCTCATCGTACCGGCCGACAGCTTTGGCTGCCCTGGCTATGTCCGCGTATCGTACTGCGTCGATCCGGATATGATTAAGCGGTCCTTTGCTGCCTTTAAGAAACTGATGGAACAGTATAAGTAAAAAGATGTAAGAAATTGGAAAAATTTCCTTGACACGTCCTGTATCTGTGGTATACTAAACGAGTCGTTAGGAAATGGGCCTATAGCTCAGCTGGTTAGAGCGCACGCCTGATAAGCGTGAGGTCGGTGGTTCGAGTCCACCTAGGCCCACCACACAGACCATCGTTTGGATTATTCCGGAACGATGGTTTTTTTTCAACAGAAGGAGGGAAGACCATGACGGAAAGTGAAAGGCAGCTCCAGGAAATGGCCCTGTCTATCCAGGCAGCCCGGCAGCAGGCCGGGGGCAGGGCGGCCGTCACGGCACCGCCGGCAGCGGCTGATACGATTCCCAATCTCGGCGGTGAAGCCCGGGCAGGAGACTGCCTGGTCAGCATGCTGGCCAGCGGCAGCAAGGGCAATGCCGCTTATATCCGTTGTGGCAAGACGAATATCCTCATCGATGCCGGCATCAGCTGCCGTCGCATCGAACAGGGATTGAAGCGCTACGGCTGCGCTTTAGGCGACCTCGATGCCGTCTTCATCACCCATGAACATTCGGACCACGTCAACGGCCTGACGACGCTCCTCAAGCGGAAGGACATGCCCGTCTATACGACAGCCGAGACCTGGCAGGCCATAGGCCGGAAAGTGGAAGGCTTCCAGGACCGCTTCGTCCGCCTGACACGCCGCGTCGGCCTGAAGGACATCCAGGTCATTCCCTTTGCCATATCCCACGATGCCGTGCGGCCCGTCGGCTATACGGTCTGCCACGGCGAATCGAAGATTACCCTGGCGACAGACCTGGGCTGTGTCAGCCCTGACGTCGCGGCGGCCGCGGCTTATGCGGACATCCTCATTTTAGAAGCCAATCACGACGAAGGCATGGTCCGCAACGGGTCCTATCCCTATCCGCTCCAGCAGCGCATCCTCGGCCGCTGGGGCCATCTGTCCAACAAGACGGCAGCCGCTTTCCTGGCCGGTCTGCCGACGAAGAGCGTCATGCGGGTCCTCCTGGCACACCGCAGCGAAAAGAATAACACGCCGGCCCTGGCGCTGCACACGATGCGCACTATCCTGTCTCAGGCTGGACGGGTCATCGGCCAGGATATTTTATTGCGGTTGGCCTGCCAGAAGGGCAGCGTCCGCTTCCAGGAAAGGAGTCATGAATTATGATGCAACGCAAACATGTCATTACGGCGGCAGCCGCCGTCGTCCTCATCGCCGTCGGCGTCTTCGGCGGTTTCAAGATCCACGATGCCTTTTTTACGCCGAGCGGTACCTATAACGGGACGGTGAACCAGCTCCAGGAACCGTCGAAATCGGATTCCATTTCCGATGCCCGCAATACGGCCGTCGTCCAGGCTGCCAAGAAAGTCAGCCCGGCTGTCGTCGGCATTACGACGAAAGTCTATAACCGCGATATGTTCAACCGCAAAGTCCTGGTCGGTGAAGGCGTCGGCTCTGGCGTCATCTTCGACAAGGCCGGCTATATCGTCACTAATAACCACGTCGTCGGTACGGCCAAGACGGTCATCGTTTCTTTGGCCGATGGCCAGAGTACCGAAGGGACTGTCGTCGGCCGTGATGAAAAGACGGACCTGGCCGTCGTCAAGATCAAGATGGACAATCTGCCCGTCGCTGAATTCGGCGACAGCGATTCCCTCCAGGTCGGTGAACCGGCCATCGCTATCGGCAACCCTCTGGGCCTGGAATTCCAGGGCACGGTCACAGTCGGCGTCATCAGCTCCCTCAATCGGACCATCGGGGCTGAAGGCCAGAGCATGAAGCTCATCCAGACCGACGCAGCCATCAATCCGGGCAATTCCGGCGGCGCCCTCGTCGACGCCGACGGCAAAGTCATCGGCATCAACAGCGCCAAGATTTCCAAGGAAGGCGTCGAAGGCCTGGGCTTTGCCATTCCTATCAATGCAGCCCGTCCGATTTTGCAGGACCTCATCAAGAACGGCAAAGTCGTCCGCCCGTACCTCGGCTTATACGGTCTGGACCAGCAGATGGCAGCCCGTTTCGGCATGAAGCTGAACGTAGCCGGCATCTATGTCTATAAAGTCGCTGCCGGCGGTCCTCTCGACCAGGCAGGCCTCCGCCATGGCGACGTCATCCTGAAACTCGACGGCACGGATGTCAAAGACTTCAGCGCTCTCCAGAGCGTCATGGATAAACACAACGTCGGCGATTCGGTCAGCCTCGACTACACGCGCAACGGCTCGGACCACGAAGTCACCGTCGTCCTCCAGGAAAGCCCGCAGAATGATTCGTCCGACCAGGAAGACGGGACCAACTGATGAAGTACCACGTCATTACCATCGGCAAAATCAAGGAGAAATACCTCACGGCCGGCATCGATGAGTTCTTGAAGCGCCTGCGCCCGTACGGCCAGGTCGAGCTCACCGTCCTGCCCGAAGAGAAGATGCCCGACAACCCGTCGCCGGCCCAGAAGACCCAGGTCCTCGACAGGGAAGGAGAGAAGATGCTGCGCCACGTCCGCCAGGGCTCGCACCTCTTCGCCCTGGACGTGCAGGGCAAGCTCGTGTCGTCTGAAGACCTGGCGGCGTCCTTTGCCAAACTGGCCCTGTACGGCTGCAGCGAAATCTCCTTCATCATCGGCGGCCCCTTCGGCCTGAGCGACCTCGTCCGCCGCAGAGCCGACAGCTGCATTTCCTTTGGCCGCATCACCCTGACCCATCAGATGATACGCCTCCTCTTATTAGAACAAATCTACCGCGCCATCAAAATCGACCGGCACGAACCCTATCATTTGTAGGCGAAAACAGGGACTACGCACGAAGACTTATGTCATCATGTGTAGTCCCTGTTGTTTTATAGTTCGTAGGGGTCGCCGCGTGGGCGACCCGTTGGATTTGGATGATTATTCTAGCAAACTGGGCGGTAAATCGTATATATTTCTAGAGCGGGCTCGCCACGTGCGAGCCCCTACAACTTAAAAAGGCTAGCCGCATGTGCGACTAGCCTTTTTCATTCTGGTGGACCATCAGGGGATCGAACCCTGGACACCCTGATTAAGAGTCAGGTGCTCTGCCAGCTGAGCTAATGGTCCATGTTTTGTTGTCCTTCGTACTCGCTGTTTCCTGAGCACATGTAATATAATACACTAAACCTTGGAGAAATGCAAGCGTTTTTTTAAGAAAATTTACAGAATCTTGAATTTCCCCCGATTCTTGATTTTGGCGACACGGCGAATGTATAATGAAAGAAGTGATATTTTACAAAAACTACTCGTTTGTTGATAGATTGAAAGTGAGCGATGTGTATGATTACTTATAATGGCAATGGCGGCATGGACACTGTCGCTGTCGGCCTGAATGAACGGGGGTCGACGCTGCGCCAGCTGCCCGAAGGGGATGTCCAGCTCATCCGGGCCTATGCCGGACAGCACTCGGAGATTTTGCAGCATACGTCCCTTCACGTCTTCCACTGCCTGTCTGACGGCCGGGCCAGGACCTATTTCCTCATCGGCCTGGAAGGGAAGCCCATCCGCTATTCGACGTATGAAGATTTCCGCATGGCCCGGCGCCTCATGGCCGCAGCCATGAAGGAAGGCGTCAGCGAACTAGCTGTCATGGCCGATACCCTGGATATGGACCTGGGATCCCTCATCGATGGCCTGCTCTACCGTAATTACGAATTCAATCACTATAAACGCCAGGCCAAGAGCCGGACTATCGGGAATATAAATATCCTGACCCACAGCCTGCGCCCGAAGGAATTCAATTCCATGTGCTACATGTATACGTCCATCTATGAAGGCATCTACGCGGCGCGGGACCTGGTCAACATGCCGTCCAACGATTTGACGCCGCGCAAGTTTGCCGACATCGTCGGGGCCATGCTCAAAGGCGACAACATCCTCATAGAAAACCTCAATAAATGGGCTCTGGAAAAGCGCCATATGGGCGGCATCGTCGCCGTCGGCAAGGGCAGCATGAACCCGCCCCAGCTCCTGTCCATTGCCTACCAGGGAGACCCTAACAGCCGGGAAGTCCTGGGCATCGTCGGCAAGGGCGTCACTTATGACAGCGGCGGCCTGTCCCTCAAGAGCCATGCCAATCTGGAATTCATGAAGGACGACATGGCCGGTGCCGCAGCGGCTGTCGGCGTCATGCGGGCTTTGATGCTGCTCAAATATCCCGTCAACGTCCTGGCCGTCATCCCACTGGTCGAAAATATTCCCTCCGGCATGGCTTATCACGTCGACGACATCCTGACCATGTACAACGGCAAGACGGTCGAAGTCAAGAACACCGACGCCGAAGGGCGGCTCATCCTGGCCGATGCCCTGACGTATGCCCAGGAAAAGGGGGCGACGCGCCTCATCGACCTGGCGACTTTGACCGGTGCCTGCGTGACGGCCCTGGGGACCGTGCGGACGGGCATGATCGGCAACGACCAGGAATGGATGAACCGCTTCTTCAGCGCTGCGACGGAAGTCCACGAAAAGATATGGCAGCTGCCGGCTGATGAAGAATATGAAAAGCTCCTGGAAAGCGATGTCGCCGATTTGAAGAACGTCGGCGGCCCCGAAGCGGGAGCCATCACGGCCGGTCTCTTCCTCAAGCAGTTCGTCCACGACGGCACGCCGTGGATCCACTTGGACATCGCCGGCCCGGCCTTCAATGAAAAGGCCGACGAAACGGGCCTCATCGGGGCGACCGGCGTCGGCATCAAATCCATTCTTCACTTATTGCAGGGAGGCGTGGCATCCCATGATCGTTGATTTACACATGCATACAACTTGTTCAGACGGCGTATATACGCCAGAACAACTGACACAGATGGCCGTCGACGCCGGGCTCAGCGTCATGGCTATTTCCGACCACGATACGGTAGCGGCTTATGACGGCAGCCATCGTTTCGCCGCAGGCGTCCGCGTCATCCCGGCTATTGAAATCAGCTCGGAATGTGACGGCGAAGATGTGCACATCCTGGGCTACGGCATCGACATGGCTGACGCCGGCTTGCAGGCTTACTGCGCGCAATTCAAGGAACGGCGCTTCAACAGGGCCCTGGAAATCGTCGACCGCTGCCGCAGTTTAGGCTATGATATCGATCGCAGCGGCATCGAAGCGACACTGCGCCAGGGCGGGACTGTCGGCCGGCCCCACATTGCCCGCCTGCTCGTGGCCAAGGGCTATTTCCCCGACGTCAAGACGGTCTTCGATAAACTGCTCTACCGCGGCGGTCCGGCTTACGTCCCTTATCACCGCCGCAGCATCGACGACTGCGTGGCCCTCATCCGCCAGGCCGGCGGCACGGCCATCCTGGCCCATCCGGGCCTGCTCAAGCGGACGCTGGACCAGGTCCTGGCCCATGACTTTGACGGCATTGAAGTCTATCATCCCAAGAACCGCGGCCGCTATAAAGAATTCTTGAAACTGGCTGAGGACCGCCATGGGTACGTCAGCGGCGGCTCGGATTTCCACGGCACGACAGGCCGTTTCCCCGAAAAGGTCGGCGTCTTTACCGTCGATGCCAAGGCGGTAAAAGCTCTGCTCGACCATGTAGAAGGGAATCTAAAGAAAAGCAGGTGAGATTATGGAGGTTTTCGGTTTTATCGGCGCCAGCGGCACGGGCAAGAGCCATCATGCCCTGGTCGTCGCCTATGACCACGATATCCAGGCCATCATCGACGACGGCCTGCTCATCGACCACAACCGCATCGTCGCCGGCCGGTCGGCCAAAGAAGAGACGAACCGCCTGAAAGCCGTGCGCCGGGCTATCTTCAACAAGCCCGAAGACGCAGCGGCCATGCGGGCGGCGCTGGAGAAGATACATCCCGATAAATTGCTCATCCTGGGCACATCGAAGCACATGATACACCGCATCTGTGAGTCCCTGCACCTGCCGGAAGCGTCGCAGTTCATCCGCATCGAAGATGTGTCGTGCCCGTCGGAAATCGCCAAGGCCCGGGCCATCCGCATCAAAGAGGGCAAGCACATCATCCCCGTGCCGACGATGGAACTGAAGCCCCATTTCCAGGGCTATCTCCTGGACCCAATCCGTTCCTTCTTCTATGGCCGCAACGGCAAGAAGATATCGCCTTTTGAACGGTCCGTCGTCCGGCCCGTCTTCAGTTATTACGGGAAACTGACCTTTTCTAACGACGTCCTGGAAGCCCTGGTGCGCCATGCCCTGGCCAAGAACGACGGCGTCACTAAGATTAACCGCCTGCGGGTGGCCATCAATTACAACTCGACGCGCAATGGCCTGGCCATCATCCTGTCCCTGACCATCGCCTATGGCCAGAACATCAAGAAGCTCATGAGCTGTATCCGCCGGGACATCCAGCAGGAAGTGGAATACACGACGGGCATGTCCGTCGAAATCCTCAAAATCACAGTCCGCAGCATTTCCCAGCCTGAAGACTAGGCGTCGCCGTTTTCTTCGGTCAGGACCATCATGAGCGGCGTAATCAAGCCCCGCAGGGCGTCGACATTTTCCGCCGAGAAGCCCTTGTACTGAGGAGAATGGCTCAGGCCGTCGAAGAAATCATGCATACAGCCGATGAGCTGGGAATTATTGAGCAAGTAAATGGGCTTGGTCTGGGGCAATATGTGATGCGTGTTCTTTTTGAAGAAAGCTGACGTGTAATTGCCGTAAAAGGCGAGATTAGAAAAATTCGTATAACTGCTTTCTCCCGATGCCGGGAGGAGGATCCCGTAAGTAATGGCCGGGTTCTGCTTCATCTTTTCGACGATGAGGTTGAGCTGGGCCTTTCTTTCGTCTGGCGTCATCTGGTAGTTCATGTCGGTCAGGTAGAAGCAGCCCGTTTCTAAATAGCGGATGATGGAATTCTTGGGCAGCGACGTCAACGTCAGCAAGTTCAAAGACCGCATCGCCGGCTGCGGCGGCTTCATCAACATCACCCAGAATACGCATAAAGTCGTCTTCTGCGGCACCTTTACGGCCAAGGGCCTGCGCGAAGAAATCCGGGACGGCAAACTGGTCATCACCCATGAAGGGGCTGTCCAGAAATTCATCGATAAGGTCGGTCAGATTACCTTCAGTGCTGAATATGCCCATAAACACAACCAGCAGGTCATGTTCATCACCGAACGCTGTGTCTTCGTCCTCACCGATAAGGGCTTAGTCCTCACGGAAATCGCACCGGGCGTGGATCTGCAAAAGGACATCCTCGACCAGATGGAATTCGTACCGCACATCGCCGAAAATCTGAAGACCATGGACGAACGCCTCTTCCGAGATGAACCCATGGGCTTGGCCCAGGACATCTTTGAACAACAGGCGGGTTAGTGGATAGTGATTAGTGGCTCGTGGCACTGTAGTGGCGCACGTGGGCGAACCGTTGGGGATTGGATGTTTCTCCTAGTAAACCGAATGGGAAATGGAAATCACATCATCCTGGAGCGGGCGCCCCACGTGGCGCCCCTACAGAAAAAAGGACCGTCCGAAGGGCGGTCCTTTTTCTTGACATCTCCCGTCTGCGGACGGTATAATAAATCTGAAACATGTGACTGACGGAAGTGGAGTTACCACGGGGAGCATGATTCGTACGAGCCGACCGTCTGGGCGAAACGTTCCAGAAGTGTCGGTATTTTTTTATTTTTGCTTAACTATTCAGGAGGAATCACCATGAAAGAACTGCAATTAAAATACGGCTGCAATCCCAACCAGTCGTCGGCCCGGGTTTATATGAAAGATGGCAGCGACCTGCCCTTTACGGTCCTCAACGGCCGCCCCGGTTATATTAATTTGCTCGACGCCTTCAACAGCTATCAGCTGGTCAAAGAATTGAAAGAAGCGACAGGCCTTCCGGCAGCGGCTTCCTTCAAGCACGTCAGCCCGGCTGGGGCCGCCGTCGCTACGGACATGAGTGATACCCTGAAAAAGATATACTGGGTCGACGATTTGAAATTGTCCCCCCTGGCTTCGGCCTATGCCTGCGCCCGCGGTGCCGACCGCATGAGCTCGTACGGCGATTTCGTTGCTCTGTCCGACGTCTGCGATGTCGAAACGGCAACGCTCCTCAAGCGGGAAGTCTCGGACGGCGTCATCGCTCCGGGCTACAGCGACGAAGCCCTGGCTATTTTGAAGACCAAGAAGAAGGGGAATTACTGCGTCCTCCAGATGAACCCGGACTACAAGCCGCGCCTCGTCGAATCGAAGGAAGTCTATGGCGTCACTTTTGAACAGGAACGCAATGAAGCCAAGATTACGACGGACCTCTTCAAAAATATCCCGACGAAGAACAAGGATATCCCGGCAGCGGCTCAGCGCGATTTGATGATCGCCCTCATCACTTTGAAATATACCCAGTCCAATTCGGTCTGCTACGTCAAAGACGGCATGACCATCGGCGTCGGCGCTGGCCAGCAGTCCCGCGTCCACTGCACGCGCCTGGCTGGCAACAAGGCCGATATCTGGTGGCTCCGCCAGAACCCGAAAGTCCTGAACCTGCCTTTCCGCGACGATGTCCGCCGTCCGAACCGCGACAACGCCATCGACGTCTACATCTCCGATGACTACGAAGACGTCCTGGCCGACGGCATTTGGCAGGACCTGTTCACGGAAAAACCGGAACCGCTCACACGGGAAGAAAAGAAAGCCTGGATTGCCCAGCTCCACGGCGTAGCCCTGGGCAGCGATGCCTTCTTCCCCTTTGGCGACAACATTGAACGGGCCCATCGCAGCGGCGTCGACTACATCGCCCAGGCCGGCGGCTCCATCCGCGACGACAATGTCATCGAAACGTGCGATAAATACAATATCGCCATGGCCATGACCGACCTGCGCCTGTTCCATCATTAAGCGCTTCCCCTGGGAAGAAGAAGGATCGCTCACGGGGTTCCTATGCTCTATAGTTTGTAGTATAGAGTTTGTAGGGGCCACGTGGGCGACCCGTTAGGAATTTGGATGATTCTTCTAGCAAACGGGTCGGGAAATCGTACCTATCCCAGAGCGGGCGCCCCACGTGGCGCCCCTACAAGAAAAGGCGCTGTCGCACGAAGGGTTATGCCATCTGCTAACTGCTAACCCCTAACTGCTAACTGCTTAAAAGGAGCTGTCGCGATGCGACAGCTCCTTTTTTCCACGAAACAAGAGGTGATACCATGAAAACCTGTACATCTGTCTGTCCTTACGACTGCCCCGATGCCTGCGGGCTCGTCGTGACAGTCGACGGCGGCCGCGTCGTATCCGTTGCCGGCGACAAGTCCCATCCCTTTACGCGCGGGACGTTGTGCCCGAAGATGGCCCATTATGAGCGGACCGTCCATTCGCCGCGCCGCCTGACGACGCCGCTGAAGCGGATTGGCCCCAAGGGAAGCGGCCAGTTCGCGCCCATTTCCTGGGACCAGGCCCTGGCAGAAATCGCCGGGACCTGGAAGGCCATCATCGCCGAAGCCGGTGCCGAAGCCATCCTGCCCTATTCTTATGCCGGTACCATGGGCATCGTCCAGCACGACGCCCTGCACGGCCTGTTCTACCGCCTGGGTGCTTCGGAACTGGACCGGACCATCTGCGCTCCGGCCAAAGGGCGGGGCTTCAAGGACGTCATGGGCAATACCATGCCGACGGCGCCGCAGGCAGCCCAAGACAGCGACTGCATCTTCCTCTGGAGCATCCATATGCTGGCCACGAATATCCACTTCCACCACGACGTCGAAGCGGCCCGGGCCAAAGGGGCCGTCGTCTGGTGTATCGATGCCTATCGCAACAAGACGGCCGACCTGGCCGACCACTTCATCGCCGTCCGCCCCGGTACGGATGGAGCCCTGGCCCTGGGCATGATGCATGTCCTCGACCGTGACGGCTTGGCTGACGAAGCCTTCCTGGCCCGGAACGTCCTCGGCTGGGAGGACTTGAAAAAGAACGTCCTGCTCAAGTATACGCCGGAAAAAACGCAGGGCATCACCGGCGTGCCGGCCGACGTCATCGTCGAATTGGCCCACGCCTACGGCCGGGCCCGGGCGCCGTTCATCCGCCTCGGCAGCGGCCAGTCCCGCTACCGCAACGGCGCCATGACGACGCGCCTCATCACCTGCCTGCCGGCTGTCGTCGGCGCCTGGGGGAAGCAGGGAGCCGGCCTCTTGACTTCGGCGTCGGCGTCGAAAGCCTATGATAAAGAAATCGTCACCCATTCCGATTGGAAACAGCCTGGCAAGCGCGTCGTCAACATGTGCTGCCTGGGCCAGGCACTGACGAGTGACGACCGCATCCGCAGCCTCTTCGTCTATTCGTCCAATCCGGCCTGCACGGCGCCGGACCAGAACCAGGTCCTGAAGGGCCTCTGTCGGGACGATTTATTTACCGTCGTCCACGAACGCTTTATGACCGATACGGCCCGTTATGCCGACATCGTCCTGCCGGCGACGACGTCGCTGGAACACGACGACGCTTATTATTCCTATGGCAACTACACGATCCAGTGCGGCTATGCAGCCATCCCGCCTGTCGGCCAGAGCCGCTCCAACTGGCGCGTCGCCTGTGACCTGGCCCATGCTATGGGTATAGACGATGATTTCTACGATCGCTCAGAACGGGACCTCGTCGAAGCCCTGGCTGCGTCGACGACGAAATGGCCCCTGCCTGTGGATCAGCAGCGCCTCAGTCAGGGCCTGCCGACGCCGCTGCCCATGCCGGCCGATTACCAGACGCGATTTGCCACGCCGTCGGGGAAAATCGAGATATACAACGCGGCCCTGACGCCGGCCCTGCCGGACTATCTGCCCCTTGCAGAAGACGCCGGCACGCTGGCTTTCGTCAATGGGCCGGACATGCGCATCCTCGATTCGTCCTTCAATGAACGGGACGAACTGACGGCCAGCCATACAATGGACCTCTTCGTCCATCCCGACGATGCGGCCCGCTATGGCCTGCAGGACGGCCAGACCGTGACCTTGGCCAATGAACGGGGCCAGGCCGATTTCACCGTCGTCATCTCTAAACGGACCGTGCCGGGCCAGGTCGTCAGCGAAGGCGTCTGGTGGCGGGAACGGGTCAAAGGGCAGGGAGCCTCAGTCAACGTCCTCACGTCCCAGCGCCTGACCGACGAAGGCGCCGGCAGCACCTTCTACGACGTCCGCGTATCCATTGTTCCATCCGCTAACTCCTGACAAGTAAAAATACTTGACAGATAGGCCGCTTTCCGTTATAATACCAAAGTACGCTGTTTGAAAGGCGGTGAAGCCATGCTTGAAGATGTAGTCCGCAAGGGACGGCTCCTCGATTTGTACGGGCCTTTGCTTACGGAGAAACAACGGCGCTGCATGGAAATGTATTTCGATATGGACCTGTCCCTGAGCGAAATCGGGGAGGAACTGCACATTTCCCGCCAAGGTGCCTATGACATGCTCAAGCGCGCTTCCCATTCGCTGGAAAGTTATGAACAGCGCCTTCATCTGCTGGCCCGCTACGATGCGGTCCGGGATAAGATCGATGAAGTAGAGCGGCTTCTCGACCGGGAAGAACCGCAAACCCTTGAAAGAGCGAAACAGCTTTTGCATGAAATAGAGTTATAGAAGGAGGCCCCTTATGCCATTTGAAAGTCTGTCCGAACGATTCCAGGCGGCATTTAAAAAACTCCGCGGCAAAGGGAAGCTTTCTGAAGAGGATGTCAGCGAAGCGCTGAAAGAGATGCGCCGCGCCCTTCTGGAAGCGGACGTCAACTTTGCCGTCACCAAAGATTTCATCAAGAAAGTCAAAGAAAAGGCCGTCGGCGAAGAAGTCTTCGGCAGCCTCAATGCGTCACAGACGGTCATCAAGATCGTCCGCGATGAACTGACGGAACTCCTCGGCGGGACACAGAGCCGGATTACCATTTCTCCCAAGCCACCGACCATCATCATGCTCGTCGGCCTCCAGGGGGCTGGTAAGACGACGACAGCCGCTAAACTGGCCAAGAAGCTGAAGTCCCAGGGCAAGAGCCCGCTCATGGTCGCAGCCGACGTCTACCGTCCGGCGGCTATCACGCAGCTGCAGGTTCTCGGCCAGGAACTGGACATGCCTGTCTACACCGAAGAGGGCAGCAAGGACCCTGTCGCCATTGCTCAGCACGCTATTCCCTATGCGACCAGCCATTTACGCGATGTCGTCATCATCGATACGGCCGGCCGTTTACATATCAATGAAACCCTCATGGACGAACTCATCAACATCAAGAATGAAGTTCATCCCCATGAAATCCTGCTCGTCGTCGACGCCATGACCGGTCAGGATGCCGTTACGGCTGCATCGGCCTTCGATAAAGCCCTCGGCATCGACGGTATCATCATGACCAAGCTCGATGGCGATGCCCGCGGCGGTGCCGCCTTGTCCATCAAGGCCGTCACGGGCAAACCGATTAAGTTCATCGGCGTCAGCGAAAAGCTCGACGGCTTGGAAGAATTCCATCCGAACCGCTACGCATCGCGTATCCTCGACTTAGGCGACGTCGAAACGATCATTGAAAAAGCCCAGGCGGCTTTCGATGAAGAATCGATGGAAAACATGAAGAAGACCATGAAAAGTGGTACCTTCACCTTCGATGACTTCCTGTCCCAGCTCCATATGATCAAGAAGATGGGCAATATGGGCAGTCTCCTGAGCCTCATCCCGGGCATCGGGAAATATAAGAAAGAACTCGACAAAGTCGACATGGACGGCAAAGAATTCAAACGAATCGAAGCCATCATCACATCCATGACGGCCCAGGAACGGTCGAGTGCCAATCCGAAAATGCTCATCAAGGACAGCCGCAAGCGCCGTATCGCCAAGGGCAGCGGCACGCGCGTCCAGGATGTCAACCGCCTCATCAAGCAGTTCGCAGAAATGCAGAAGATGATGAAGCAGGCCAAGAAAGCACAGAAGAATAAACGACGGGGTTTCATGCCGCGTCTGCCTTTTTAAATGGATTTCCCTTTTTTGTGGAAATAAGATACTATATCAAGGAGGTGATTTTCAATGATTAAAATTCGTTTGGCTCGTTTAGGTGCTAAAAAGAAACCGATCTACCGCGTCGTCGTCGCTGATTCCCGCGATGCTCGTAACAACGGTCGCCCGGTTGCTACGTTGGGCATGTACGATCCGTCCAAAGACATGGACAATCGTCTGACCGTCGATGCTGAAGCAGCTGTAGCATGGCTCGGCAAAGGCGCACAGCCGACAGATACGATCCGTTCTATCTTCAAAAAAGCTGGCATCATGGCTCAGTTTGAAGCATCCAAAAAGTAAGTGAGGCTGGATACTATGGAAGAATTGATTGCATGTATCGCCCGGTCCCTCGTCAAGAATCCGGATGCGGTTACAGTTACCAAGATTCAAAAAAAAGGCCTCGAAGTCTATCAGCTTCATGTCGCACCCGAAGATATGGGTAAAGTCATTGGCAAACAGGGTAAAATTGCGAAAGCATTGCGCCTTGTTGTCAAGGCTGCGGCAGTGAAGGCTAACAAGAAAGTATCAGTGGATATCGTATAGGAGGAACCATGGATCAGATTACATTGCGCGTTCCTGTCGCTGTCAAAGCAAAGGTTACGCAGGCCCTCAAGGATCGTATCCTCAAAGGTGCTGACCAGGCCCTGAGTGACATCGATCGGGAAATGCAGAACCTGGAATTCCAGGCCAAACGCATGATGACCGAACAAGCTAAAATCGATGCACAAGGGTTGATTTCCTTGCGTGCTAAAGTAGAAGAACAGAAACAGCGTCTCGCCGCAGCTAAGGCTAAGGCACAGCACGACAGAGAAGAAGCTGAACAGTTGACAATCGGTTCCGAAATCAGACAAGGCACGCTTGAACAGACTGTCGTTGTCAATGTCGGCGATGATTTAGAAAAATTGATGGGAACGGAAATCCTGCTTGAAGACGGCAAGATCGTTTCTATCCGCCAATAGAATACGATGGCTGAATTAGATCTTTTCACAATCGGTCAAATCGTTGCCCCGCACGGCGTGCGGGGTGATGTTCGTATTTATCCCGATACGGATTTTCCGAAACGATTCCTGAAAATGAAATACGGCTACATTGACGGCAAGAAATATGAAGTAGAATCCGCACGTCTTCATAAGCGGGTCGTCCTCATGAAATTTGTCGGCGTCGATGATCGCAATGCGGCGGAACTGTTGGTCAAAAAAGACCTGCAAGTGCCGCGCGAAGATTTAGTGCCCCTGCAGAAAGGCCAGCACTACATCTACGACATCCTCGGCTCGGCCGTATACGACCTTCAGGGCCATGAACTGGGAAAACTTACAGACGTACTGCGCACGGGCAGCAACGACGTCTATGTCGTCACTGCCGATGACGGCAAGGAAATACTCCTGGCCGCCATTCCCGATGTCATCAAGTCCATTGATGAAAGTGCTAAGAAGATCGTCGTCGATCCGCCGGAGTGGGTGGACGAATGAGAATCGACATTATCTCACTCTTTCCGGAGCTCATCGAAACGTTCTTCCAACACAGCATCATCGGGCGGGCACGGGCAGCCGGCCTGTTGGATCTGGATGTGACCAATCCCCGTAATTTCACGTACGACCGTCATCACATGGTCGATGATACCATCTATGGCGGCGGCTGCGGCATGCTCATGAAGGCAGCGCCCCTCTATGCCGCTGTCGAAGCCGTGCGGCGTCAGGTGCCGCGGCGGCGCATCATCTTCATGGGGCCCGCAGGGCAGACCTTTACGCAGGCCAAGGCACGCGAGCTGGCGACATACGACCAGCTTATTTTATTATGCGGCCATTACGAAGGCGTCGATTACCGCGTCGAACAGGATCTGGCCGATGAGACCATTTCCATCGGCGACTACGTCCTCACTGGCGGTGAACTGCCGGCTATGACCGTTACCGATGCCGTAGCCCGCATGATTCCCGGAGTCCTCGGCGCAGCTGCCGGGGCCGCTGACGATTCTTTCTATTCGTCGCTCCTGGAATATCCGCAGTATACCAAGCCTGCCGTCTTTCGTGGCATGGCCGTACCGGAGGTCCTGCGGAACGGCGACCACGCCAAGATCGATGCCTGGCGCCGGGAAGCGTCGCTGGCGCGGACTTTGGAATTACGGCCGGACCTTTTGCAGCATTGCGATTTGTCGCCAGCTGACCAAAAGATACTGGCTAAACTGAAAGGGGCGAAGAAATGATGAAATCCCCTTTGTATGTCGGATTGGTTCATTATCCCATATATGACAAGAACTTCAACGTCATTGCCACGGCCATTACCAACTACGATCTGCATGACATTTCGCGGTCGGCCAAGACCTATGGCGTCAAGAAATATTTCATCATCCACCATATTCCGGGGCAGCTCGATATGGTGCATAAAATCATGGATTTCTGGGAAAGCCCGGTGGGCCGCAACTATAACGGCTACCGCACCCAGGCTTTCGATATCGTAGACATCCGCCCGTCCATCGAAGCGGCTGTCGAAGCCGTCACCGCCGCAGAAGGGAAGCGCCCTTACGTCGTCACGACGGACGCGCGGACCTATGCCAACACCATTTCCTATAAGGAGTTGCGGCAGAAGCGGGAAGAAGACGATACGCCGATCCTCCTGCTCTTTGGCACGGGCTACGGGATGACGAAAGAAACGATGGAAAAATTTGATTTCATCCTGGAACCGATTTACGGGGCCGGGGAATATAATCACTTATCTGTCCGTTCGGCAGCAGCTATCATCTTAGATCGCCTGGCCGGCGAAGATTGGTGGAAATAAAGGGAGGCATTTGAATGTCTGGACATTCTAAATGGGCGAATATTAAACGTAAAAAAGGGAAAAACGACGCAATCCGCGGTAAGATCACGACCAAGATCGGCCGTGAAATCACGATTGCTGTCCGCATGGGCGGTCCGGACCCGGTCGGCAACATGCGTCTGAAGCTGGCCCTTCAGAAAGCAAAGGAAAACAATATCCCGAAAGATAACATCAAACGGGCTATCCAGAAAGGCGCTGGCGCTACAGAAGGCCAGAACTACGAAGAAATCGTATACGAAGGCTACGGCCCGGCAGGCGTTGCCGTTACGGTCAACGTCCTCACGGATAACCGCAACCGCGCAGCCGCTGCTGTCCGCCACGAATTCTCCAAATCCGGCGGCAACCTCGGCGCTACGGGCTGTGTCAGCTGGATGTTCCACAACACGGGCATCTTCGTCGTCAACCGCGATCAGGCCGATGAAGACCAGATCATGGAAGTCGCCCTCGATGCCGGTGCTGATGACGTAAAAGTTTCCGACGAAGACTACGAAATCATTACGACGCCGGAAGCCTTCGATGCTGTCGAAAAAGCCCTGGCTGACAACAACATCGAAACGGAACACGCATCGATCACCATGGTTCCGGAAAACACGATTAAACTCACGGGAGAAGACGCTGAAAAAATGGAACGCTTCGTAGACGCCCTCGACGAACTCGACGACGTCCAGGACGTATACCACAACGCAGAACTTCCGGAAGAGGAAGAATAAAAGTGGTTAGTGGCTAGTTGTCAGTGGTTAGTAAATGGCTTTAAATTTAGAGGCTTTCGTTGTAAACGCTGCACTACAAACTATCAAAAAATGGGACTGTACATGATGGCAAAGACCTTCTTGTGACAGTCCCTTTTTTAGTGCCTAGCCGTCAGCAGCTAGCCCCTAACCCCTAGCTCCTAACCTCTAGCCCCTAACCCCTAACTGCTAGTCCCTACCCCAAAATTTCTAAACCGTTGCAATAACAACCGATTGTCCTGTTCATCCATGGTATACTACGTTCAGAAGTTGAGAGAACCTCACTTAGAGATAAGATATAATTCATCCACTTACTTAGGAGGTAGGTACTATGTTGAAATCTGTTTTGAATAAATTCGCAATGAATGAAAAAGTTACGTCTGATATGATCATGGGCGATATCATCCGCCTTCATCCGGAAGTCGTCGATACCCTCATTTCTCAGGGGATGCACTGCCTGGGCTGCCCGTCGTCGCAGCAGGAAAGCCTGGCCAATGCCTGCTTTGTCCACGGCCTGGACCCGGAAATCGTCACCAAAGCCGTCAACGTTGCCATTGAAGCGAACAAACAGTAAGAGGAGGACATATCATGAGCGCATTTTTAGGACCCATCCATTTTTGGTTATACAATAAAATCCAGTTCCAGGAAAGCCTGATCGACGAACTCATCCGCTACGCATCCAGCCAGGGCTGGTCCGACAGCGATTTGGCCGACAAATACGGCAGCAAAGACCGCCGCAAACTCGATGAAGTCATCGACGAATCGAACATCCACGGCTGGCTCCAGTCGCGTATCCACGATGCCGAAGGCCGTTATGCCGCCTTGGTACTCGATGTCGCCGGCGACCAGGAAGACCGCCTGACGGCACTGAAACAGGCCGCTTATGACTTCGGTGCCAGCCAGCATCTCAATGCCGCTACGGCCCCGGAAGCCTTCCACCGCCTGGACGACCTGCTCCTGGACGGGATGCCCTGCGACCAGGTCAACCGCGTCCGCGAAAGCGATGACAGCCGCATCACCTGGGACCGGACCATGGACCTGCACAGCGAATTCTGGCAGGGCCACGGCGACCGCTACTACGCCCTGCGCCAGGCCTTGGTCGACGGCCTGTTGTCGGCTACGGATTACGCCTTCACCAGCCCGGCCGAAGGCCAGTATGAAATCGTCAAGAAATCTGCCTAAACGAAAGAGAGGGAGCCTTATGTATTGCACGGAAGTCATGGTTAAACAACATGCCAATATTTCACGGATGCTGAAAGTCATCAAAGAATCATGTTGCGCTATTCTGGAAGGGGCTGAAATCGACCAGCAGGAATTTGCCGAAATCCTCGATTTCATCCGCCGTTATGCCGACGGCCACCATCACCGCAGGGAAGAACTCGTCCTCTTCCCTGAAATGGTCGACCACCTGGAAGAAGTCGCCTCCATCATCATCAAGCACGGCATGCTCGTCGAACACGACCTCATCCGTGCCCATGTCCGGGCCCTCGACGAAGCCCTCAAACTCTACGCCCAGGAACCGAAGACGGAATATAAACTCCAGGTCCTGACCGAAGCCATGGCCTATGCCAACCGCCTGCAGCAGCACGTAGAAAAAGAAAACAACGTCGTCTACCCCTTAGCCGACCGCGGCCTGTCCGATGATATCAAAGCTAAAATCGACCAGACTGTAAAAGACATGGAACAAGAAGAAGGCCCGGAATTCGTAAAAGGCTACATGGAACTCCTGGACCGCCTGGAAAAGAAATATAAAATCGCGTAGCCCGGCTCTCCTCATAGGAGAGCTGTCAGCGAAGCTGACTGAGAGGTTGCTCTTTTTACATAGTTTGTAGTACGGAGTTTGTAGAAGATAGCTTAAAATTTTTACCCATTGCTAGCCACTAACCACTAAAAAAACTTGTCGCACGGCGACAAGTTTTTTTTTATGCCAAGACACATTCTGTCTACCTGACTATATATAATAGATAACACCAGGAGGCGATAAGTATGAAACAAATTGACGTAGTACAAGCACAGCAAGATATCCAGTTCATCTATAACTGCTATAAGAAATTTGGCCTTGACGTGGACGAATGTCGGGCCGTCCTTAAAGAACGCGACTGCTGCGAACACCGCGACAGTGACGGTCATCTGCTCTTTGAGGATGCCAGCTCCCTGACGATGATAGATAGCGCCAAGAATTGTCATGATACGTATATCTGCAAAAAATGCCATACTGTTTTTTCGCTGAAAATTGACCCGGATACGCACGAATACAGCTACAATGAAGTCTTGAGATATAACAGCCTGGATGACCTTCTCAAGCCGGATTTCATAGCACACCTCGAAAAATCCAATCATATTTTGGACAAGATGCAGCAATTCACGCCCAAAGATGTCACCTTTTTCCACAACAACCTTAAAATCCAGGCCGAACTGCTCCAGCGTGAAATCCGTCGACAAACGGCTATCTTAGAGAAATTGGATTACATCACACTGGACCTGCCCTATTACGATGACTTTTCAGCCAAACACATCCGCAGCATTCTCTTTCCCCTGTACAAGCAGATGACATTCAGGACCTTTTGGGTACTGAACTTTTCTGTGCCCATCTTTAGCAACCTCGATTATTATGACCGTACGGTCAATCTCCTCGACGACATCCCGGGCCTCAATATGGACGAAGCGCTCACGCTTATCGACGACTGCTTCAAAAAGGCTGGCACGACCTTGCAGGAAAGCCGGCGCCGTTACGCCTGGGAGCCCGTCTGCCATCACCGCGATGAACGGGGGAACCTGCTGATCCATAATCTGCCGAATATGGTACAGACCGTTGAATGTGAACGCTGCCATGCCGTCTTTGCCCTGAATTTCAACGAACAACTGGGAAAATACATCCATGGCTACCTCTTGGACGACTGCCACTTCTACGACTTCGAACGGACTGGCGTCGCCGAAAAAGCAGAAGCCGTCCTGGAAAAAGACAGGCTTTCCAACGTCCATTCGCTGACGGACTATTACCGCATGCGCGAAGAGTTGAAAGAACAGTACCAGGCCGTCACGGAAGATAAGATGGCCTGTTGGGAACTGGTGGGACGCCTGAATACATGCCTCTTAGAAATCGATGGCCTGAATACCTTCACGCGCCATCAAGTCGAAGACAGCGTATTGTATGCCCAAAAAGAAATGATTGACCGCTACCTCTGGCAACACGAACTTCAAAAACAGCTTAAAGCCCGGCTGAAAGAATTCGGCACCCTTCCGTCCCTGAAGTATCCCTGGGATAGTAAAAAGAACACAAAGACAGAAGATACAGAGAAAGGAAAGATACTGCATGGTACATTTTGACAAAACCTGTCCTCCTCAGATGCTATAGTGAAGATAGAACTTGCATTTCACAGGAGGGATCATCATGGACATAAGCGAACAGACCAAGAAGAATCAGGCTATCAACTTGTATACGTGGGGCTTAGAACTCCTTGCTGACGGCGGTCACGTCCGGGACGCCGATAAAGTGGGTTGGATGCTGGTAGAAAATGCAGCCACCCAGGGCGACCGGGACGCCCAGAACTATTTAGGCGATGCCTATTTTTACAGTTACAAAAAAGATGAAAAAGCTGCCTTTTGGTACACCAAAGCCGCCGAACAGGGAGTGCCAGAAGCCCGAGCCATGCTGGGGATGCTCTATCTCCTGGGACGCGGCGTTACGCGGAATTATGCCAAGGCCCTCCATTACTTTGAACAAGCCCTGCAGGGCGATGAACTCAACGTCGAAGCCGCCGTGGCCCAATATTGGCTGGGCCAGATGTATAAAGAAGGCATTGGCGTCTCGAAAGATTGCGAAAAAGGCGAAAAACTGATACACCTGGCCGCCATAAACGGTTATGCACCCCGTGGGAAATAAGTGAGCGCAGGTCGCCTCGGAATCAGATGCGGCTTTGCCGCGACAAACTCAAACTGACAACGACGCTTCGGGAAGCCCTCAGCGCGTAGCGGGCCGCCCGCCGCTACCATCCGTCCAAGTAACTGTCCTGCATCTGATGAATCAGAAAGCTTTGGGACGGCCTCTACGGATGCGGCTTCGCCGCGATAAATTCATGAAATGAACGCAGTTCGCCGGTCGCAGATGGCAGTCCGCCGCGGTCTTGCAGACCGCAAAAAAATCATGGCCAACGGCCTTGTGCTTAAGGGACGCCCAGAGGGCGTCCCGCTTGTGAGATTCGACCATAGCCTATTCAAGTATAATGGCAGGTTTTTACGAACCACTAGTCACAAACAACGAGCCACTTTATTCCAATCATCATTAACCTGGAAGCGCAGAACGATTTCAATCCGGGTTATCCGCTGCTAAAGCGGGCCGTTTACTATTGCGGTCGCATGATTTCCAGTCAGTATGGTGGTCCTATGTCAAGTTTGAGTACAAGTTAAATTGAGGTTTTTATCAATCAGTTA